>Ga0209148_1000267_pt1 | contig 81839 bp, 78 predicted proteins | sample AraplaCol_mMF_r2_2_FD_184288 | JGI IMG/M metagenome (GOLD analysis project Ga0209148, IMG submission 184288) | Arabidopsis root microbial communities from North Carolina, USA - plate scrape CL_Col_mMF_r2 (SPAdes) (version 2) | ecosystem: Host-associated > Plants > Roots > Endosphere | place...
GTCTTGCGCGACAGGCCGGCGATGAAGCCGGTGAGGCCGGCGCGCGCGCCGTTGGAGAGGCCGAGAATGTCGATCGGCGCCTTCACCGCGGCCGAGGTGATGTTGACGATGCGGCCGAACTTGCGTGCCATCATGCCGTCGACGGTCGCCTTGATCAGCTCGATCGGGGTGAGCATGTTGGCGTCGATCGCCTTGATCCAGTCGTCGCGGGTCCAGTTGCGGAAATCGCCGGGCGGCGGGCCGCCGGCATTGTTGATCAGGATATCGGGCTCGGGGCAGGCCTTGAGCACGGCCTCGCGCCCGGCAGGCGTCGTGATGTCGCCGACGATCTCGGTGACTTTCACGGAAGGATAGGCCTTCCGGATTTCGTCGGCCGTCTTCTTCAGCGCCTCGGCGCCGCGCGCGGTCAGTGTGACGTCGACGCCGGCTTCGGCCAGCGAGAAGGCGCAAGCGCGCCCGAGGCCCTTGCTGGATGCGCAGACGATGGCGCGGCGACCTTTGATCCCAAGATCCACAGTTTCACTCCCGAAATGAGCAGGCAGATTTTTGAACGGAGCGCACTCTAGCCAAGAGCGGTGCCGCTGATAAGGGAGGGAGCCGCGTCAAAATGCATGCGGGTTCGCGCTGCGATGCAAATGCGCCTGATCAGATGCGGCGTTCTTGCTTGAGGCGGTCGATCGCCTCGGCCGCCTCCGGCGGTAGCGACTTGAAGCCCATCTGCCCGACCGCCGAGAACAGCGGCCGCAGATGCGAGCCGGCGAGGAAGGGCGGCTGGCGGTTGGCCGGCACGATCTGGTCGAACACCAGGACCAGCGTGGTGGCAACGAGCCCGACCCTGATGGCGCCAAGCGCGGCGCCACCGAGGCGGTCGCCGATCCCGGCGTCGCGGATCGTGTCGCTTAGCGCGAGGCGGCCGATATAACCGAACAGCATGCCGACGACGATGAAGATGCCGAAGAACCAGATCCAGTTTTGAAACAGCGGCGCGTTTGGATTGCCGGCGACCTGCGGCACGACCAGCGGCATCAGCGCCACCGCAATGGGGGCGGCGAGGAGATAAGCCAGGATGGTCATGGCGCTGCCGAGCAGCCCTGTCCTGAAGCCGAAGCCGATGGCAATTGCGAACGCCGCATAGACGGCCAGATCGAAACTGTTCATGAGCGAAACTCTGCCAATGGAACGAATGAACGCCGAACCGATCGTTCCGGTTTCAGATCGCTAAAATCGTCTGTATTTTTTGTGGCTCCGTAGGGCTGAGATACTGAACTCACTCCATGACTATTCAACGTCAGTAAAGAAACTATCGTCCCGGCGTTCGCCGGGACGACAGCGGAGAATGGCGCTACCTCACCTCCGCCCGGATCATATCTGCGGCCTTCTCCCCGATCATGATGGTCGGCGCGTTGGTGTTGCCGCCGATCAGCGTCGGCATGATCGAGGCATCGACGATACGCAAGGCTTCGACGCCACGCACTTTCAGCTTCGGATCGACCACCGCCATTTCATCCGTGCCCATCTTGCAGGTGCCGACGGGGTGATAAACCGTGTCGACGCGATTGCGCAGAATGTTGCGGATGTCGTCGTCCGTGCGCACATTTGATGTGAACATGTCCTTCTTCTGCAGCGCGCGCAGCGCGGGCGTCTCCATCAGCCGTCGCGTAGTCTTGAAGCCCGCGACCATCGACTCGAGATCCTCCGCCTCGCCCAGAAAATTCGGATCGATCATCGGTGCCGCGAGCGGATCGGCGCTTTTCAGCCACACGCTGCCGCGGCTCTTCGGCCTGAGCAGGCAGACATGACAGGAGAAGCCTGCCTCCTTGTGCTTCTTGCGGCCGTGGTCGTCGAGCATCGCGATGACGAAGTGGAGCTGGATGTCAGGCACGTCGATGTCGGGCCGCGTCTTGAGGAAGCCGCCGCACTCGGCGAAGTTGGTGGTCATCAGGCCACGTCTCTCCTTGCGGTATTGCTGGATGCCTCGGAGCAGGGATGGCAGCCGACCGAGCGAGGCGTGGACGAAGTGCGGATAGTCGGAGGCATAGACGAACACGAAGTCCGGATGATCCTGCAGATTGCGCCCGACGCCCGGCAGATGATGCGTGACGCCGATACCGTGCTTGCCCAGCGCCTCGCCATCGCCGATGCCCGACAGCATCAGCAATTGCGGCGACTGGAACGCGCCGCCGGCGAGGATCACCTCGCGGCGTGCGCGCAGCTGCTTTTTCTGCTTGCCCTGCACATATTCGATGCCGACGGCGCGCGCGCCTTCGAACAGGATTTTCGTGGCGTGCGCCCCCGTCTCGACACGTAAATTCGTGCGCTTGTCCGTGTGCGGATTCACATAGGCCCGCGCCGCGCTCCAGCGCTCGCCCTTGTGCTGCGTCACCTGGTAGCTGCCGAGGCCTTCGTGATCCTCTTCGTTGAAGTCCTCGCGGATGCGGAACTGCGCCTCGCGCGCGGCCTGATGGAAGATCTCGTGGATCGGATTGTCCGAGCGCAGCCTGTTGACATGCAGCGGGCCGCCCTTGCCGTGATACTCGCCGTCGAAATCGGAATTGTTCTCCGAGCGCTTGAAATAGGGCAGCACGTCCGCATACGACCAGCCTTGATTGCCGAGCGAGGCCCAGTGGTCGTAATCCGATTTGTGCCCGCGGATATAGACCATGGCGTTGATCGCCGAGGAGCCGCCAAGGCCCTTGCCGCGCGGCTGATAGCCGATGCGGCCGTTCAAGCCCTTCTGCGGCACGGTGTCGAAGGCCCAGTTGGCCGCGCTGTAGGGCAGCGCCAGCCCGAACGGCGTGGTGATCCGCCAGCTGTCGTTCTCGCCGCCGGCATCGAGCAACGCCACTGACGTTGCCGCATCCTCGGACAGTCGTCCCGCCACCGCGCAACCGCCGGAGCCCGCGCCCACGACGATGAAATCGAATGTGTCAGTCACTTGTGTTTCCCCCTCTTTATTGTCATTCCGGGGCGCGCGTAGCGCGAACCCGGAATCCATTGATCCGCATTATTGTTGTTGTGCGGCCAGCGGGGCGCTCGCCTGGGGGCGATCCACGATCTTGTCCAAGGAATATTCCAGGGAATAGACCATGCCGCTCCTCCCCCATTTGGCGTTTCGCTGCTGTTTTGTTGCCGCAAGCTGGCGGTTTGTGGAACTTCTGGCAAGTGTGCGGCAAATCGGCCGGATTCCGCACCCTTTAGCTGTCATAAAGTCGAAAAAAACGTCCCCGCAGCCCTTTCCAAAGACAGCCCGGGTTGGTACATACCCCCCGCACCCGACGGGCTTTGCCCGGGGTTGCCTTCCAGGGAAGCCTTCGGGACGGGAGAAGCAAGCCACGCGAGCAGCGCTGGCCCTCAATCCACCGTCCCCGGCATTTTCTCGAAGGCGCGCAACGGTTTAACGCGGGGTGGAGCAGCCCGGTAGCTCGTCAGGCTCATAACCTGAAGGTCATAGGTTCAAATCCTATCCCCGCAACCAAACCTGATGCTGTCGTACAGCAGAACAATAGAAGGCCGTCCCCCCCCCCGGGGGGCGGCCTTTTGTTTTGTGCGGATGGCGCGGCGCGCAAGATCGTCTACAATCTGCGGATGCGGCAGGGCCTTTAAAGCCCGCGCGGGGTGGCGAGAAGTGCATGCTCGATTTTCAATGGAATGATCCGTTCTGGGAGGCGCATGCGAAGCTGCCCAGTTGGGCCGGCTATCAAACCCGCAACGGCCCCTACGGCTCGATCAGCTCGGACGAACCGTCCGACGGCATGGTGACGATCGTCGTCGATCCGAAAGAGGGCAAGGAAGCCAACCTGACGCGGGAGCGTACCAACGCCCAATGGCTGCTAAATCATGAGGCCGAGATGGCATCCGCCGTCCTGCAAGGCGTGCTGGCCGCATATCCGAGGCTTCAGGAGCTCTACGGCTACGAGGGAGAGGAACGCGAAGCCCATATGCCTGACGTATCGTCGCCGGAGGACTTTCGCCGATTGATCGGCCTTCACAACGTGCACGTCCATTCGATGGTGAAGGACGGGTTGCCTTATGTCGGCTACGAATTCGGCTGCACCTGGGATGGCGAGCACGGTCTTGGCGTGTTCATGAACGGGACGCGTGTCCTCGAAGTCGGCGGAGCAGAAACGGCCTTCGATCTATGGATCGCCAAGCGGGACGCCGGGGTCGCGACGTAAGGCGGCCGCCCCTCTGGTGGCGCGATGCCCGAACACGGTGCGTGGCTGTGCCGCCGACGCGGGCGTCCTGGACGAACAGGTGCCGGGGTCGCCGGCCTGGCTTGGTCCGAGCGCTCGCGCGTCCGCGTAGCCGCAACCATGCCACTCTAAGGAGGTCCTAAGTCCGCTCGCGCTGCCGAACATCGCGCAATTCAAGTCAGCTTGCGCGGGTCCGCTCCGCAGCAACGCGCGGGCCGCGCGTTGTTGATTGACGATCGTCTTCACGCTGTAGTAGAACTCCTTTAGATTGTACATTGATACTGCACACGCTGAAGTGATTTCGTCCCTCGTGCTGCGCCGGATCACTTCTGTGACGGCGTGCAGGAGCCATTATCTCGCAATCTGTCAGATCGGGAGTGAGCCATGTCGCATCACCGGACGATTCAGACCCTAGCTCTTGCTGCAGCTTTCGCCGCGGCCGCCGCCGGCGCAGCAAATGCCGAGCGCGCCGGTTGCGAGTACAAGGACATCGACGTGTCGCGTTATGGCGAAAAGCCGTTCCAGAATCCGCCTGAGATCACGTCCGCGAACGGTGTGCTCAAGGCCGGGCTCGACGTCGCGTACACCGACCCGACCAAGGTCAGCATCGGCGGATGCGGCGTCACGCTGCGGACTTATAACGGGCAGCTCGCGGGGCCGACGCTGCGGGCCAAGCCGGGCGACGTGCTCAACATCCTGTTGTCAAACAAGCTCCCGGTCGAAACGCCCGACCAGGTCAATCAGCAGTTCGAGCAGGAGCGGTCGAACGCGCATCTGAGCGTCGTGCCCGCCTCCTTCAACACCACGAACCTGCACACCCACGGCCTGCATGTCTCGCCGGTCGGCAACAGCGACAACGTTCTGCTCGCGCTGTTGCCGCAGACGCAGTTCCCGTACGAGATCAGGGTGCCCGCGAGTCATCCGCCCGGCTCGTTCTGGTATCACGCCCACACCCATGGCTCGACCTCGATCCAGGTCGGCAGCGGCATGGCCGGCGCACTCGTCCTGGAAGACGACCCGGCGAAAATTCCGCCCGCGTTGCGCGAAGCCAACAAGGGCGAGAAGGTGATGCTGTTCCAGACCATCCTCTACAACACCAATGGCGAGCTGAACCAGATCTCCGCGCTGTTTCCCGATCCTTCACCCTGTCCGACGCCCAATCCCGGCACCTGGACCTGCAGCAAGCGGCAGATCACCATCAACGGCCAGATTCGCCCCGTCATCACCATGCGGCCCGGCGAGGTGCAGCGCTGGCGCATGATCGACACCGGCTTCCGCGCTTCGCTGGCGATCCGGTTGGAAGGACATCCGCTGTACGAGATCGCGCTCGATGGTCTCTATCTCGGCCGCGTCGATACCTGGCCCGCGGGGCAGACGATCGAGCTCGAGCCCGGCTATCGCAGCGACGTGCTGGTGCAGGCGAGCAAGACACCCGGCCGCTATCAGCTGATCAACGGGGCGCTGACGGCCGCACAGTCGTTGCGCGCCGTGGCGCAGCCGGAGGAGGTGTTGGCGATCGTCGACGTGCAGGGCGATCCCGTCGACATGGCGCTGCCGACCAGCGCCGAGATGGCCCCGCTCGCGCCGTTCCCGAATCTCGATCTGAAGGCGCAGGCCGTCGGCGTGCAGCAGGTCGTGTTCAAGCTCGGCCAGGACGTTCCCGGCAAGCGCAACTATTTCCAGATCAACTACGAGGCCTTCGATCCCAACCACAGCCGCAAGGTGGTGCTGAACACCGTCGATCAATGGTCGCTCTCGACCATCGGCGATCCCACCGCGAACAACGGCATTCCGCCGCTGCCCCACGTCTTCCACATCCACGTCAATCCGTTCCAGTTCCAACGGCAGGGACCGTCGGGCCCGGAGACGGTGTGGAAGGATACGGTGCTGATCCCGCCGGGAAAGCAGATCAACGTCTATACCCAGTACACCGACTATATCGGCGCATTCGTCCTGCACTGTCACATCCTGGATCACGAGGATCTCGGCATGATGGAGGTCGTCGAAGTCGTCAGCCCGGAAGGCACCGCGCCGCTGCGGGCCTTCGCCGGCGGCGGACATCACCACTGAGGCGACTTAGCTCGCGCTCCGACTCACGTGGACGCCTGCTGCGGATAGAAGATCGGCGTCTGCGGATCGCGGTGCCAGTCATATTCCGCGGCCATGGCGGCATTCTCGGCGACGGCCCGGCCGGCGAGCCGCGAGACCAGGTAGAATCCCATGTCGGTGCCGGCGGACACGCCGGCGCTGGTGACATATTTTCCGGCATCGACCCAGCGCGAGACGCTGTCCCACAGCACCTTGGGGCCAAACTTCGCAACCCAGCTGAAAGCGAAATGGTTGGTCGCGGCCGGCTTTCCATCGAGCAATCCGGCGCGCGCCAGCACCGCGGCGCCGGTGCAGACCGACGTCATGATCGGGACGCGCTCGTCCATCTGGTGCACCCATGCCAGCAGCGCCTTGACCTCTTTCGGATGCTTCTTCTCGTCGAGCAGCGGCCGCGTGCCTTCGCCGCCCGGGATCATCAGGAGATCGAGCGGCTGCTCGAGCGCGCGCGCGAAATCCCAGTCGGGCGCGACCGAAGGTCCGTTGCTGCTTTTGACGTTCCTGCCGTCGCGGCTGATCAGCTTGATCTCGAAAGGATAGGCGGCCGGCGCGTCATAGGTTGTGCCGAGGAAGCGCGAAATCGAGAACGCCTCGACGAATCCCCAGACGTCGATCGGTTCGAATCCGTTGAACACGACGATCCCGATCCGCTGGGTGCGGGGGAAGCCCTTGTTGCCTGCCATCCTACGGTTCTCCTGCAAAATGCATGGCCGGTTCGCGATCGAACGGCTCGGCGGCGTGCCGGCGCTGCCAGAACGCCGATCCGCTCCAGCGCCGCTCCATGCGATAGACGGTGCGCCTGTCGCGCCGGTAGTGGCGGTACTCGGCTTCGATCAGCCTGCGATATCTCGCGCCGCCGTCGACGCCTCTGATCGCATCGAGCAGGACGAAGGCGCCGAGCTTGCCTGACCGCAGCGCCTTCATGATGCCGGCCGACGACAGCGGATCCCAGCTCGAGGCCGCATCTCCCACCGCGACCCAGTTGCGTCCGCTGGCGTGATCGAGGCAATGCGAGCGCGCCGGCCAGGTGAAGATGCGCTCTGCGCTCTCCGCCTTGGCTGCGCGTGCCGCCGTCAGCGGCGCCGCGCGCAATTGCGCGAGCCAGGGGCCGAGCCGGGCGGTGCAATGATCGTGGACGATATCGCTGTCGCTCATCCAGGCCAGCACCATCAGGCCATCAGGCAGCGCGGTCGAATACCACCATCCGGTCTCGCAGGCCTCGACCAGCGTGGCGTGATCGCAAATCGCACCCTCGCGAAGGCGCACCATGGCGGCAACGCCCACCAGGCGATCGGCAAAGCATCTGCGGCTGCCCTGGCTCGTCGCGAACCGCGCCGATCGTCCGGTGGCATCAGCGACGAAGCGCGCGCCGATTTCGATGCGCTGTCCCTCGCGGTCGAGCGACAGCCGCCATCTCACTAGCCCCGCGACGGCGGACAGGAACCGCGCGCCGCGCCAGACCTCGACGCCTGCGGCTTCAGTCGCCTTGCGCAAGGCTTCGTCGAAGCTGGCGCGGTCGAGGTGCCAGGCATTGCCGCGTGTCGAAAACACGAAATCATGGGCATGAGGGCGGTCGCTTCCCCATGCGGCCTGCGAGCGGACGCCCTCGATCGGTCCATCGCGCAGGATGTGGTCCCAGCAGCCGAGGCCGTTCAGGAGTTGCGAAGCACCCGGCGCGAGCGTTTCCCCGATTCGCCAGTCTGTCGCGATGGCGGCCTCGGCAATCAGGATCTTCAGGTCAGGCGCGTGACGTTTCAGCTCCAGCGCCAGAGCCGTTCCGGCAGGGCCTCCGCCGAGGATGACAACATCGTGATGCGACATATCAGCGTCGCCTCACGATTTGGGTTGGTCCGGCGGTGTGGGCGCGAACGTATATTGTCCGTCGCTCTGGATGATGAAGCGCAACGACGCCCACGCGGTGGTCATGGCGAGATCGCCGGCATTGTTCTGTGCCGTGGGCGACCATGGCGCGCCGTTGAAAATGAAGGGGCGGTGGACCGGCCACCAATAGGTCAGCTGAAAGGCCTGCGCGACGGGGTCGCCGACGCTGTCGAGCTCGAGATTGTTCCAGTCGCGATAGGTGATGTCGATCGGCTGGTTGGTGCATTCGTTGAAATCGGATTGCCACGGCAGCGCGCTGTATTTGGTGATGTCGCCCGGCTCCAACCCGCCGCTGAGCTCGGCTCCGCCGGGCAAGGAGAGCTCGCCCTGCGACGGCGGCGTCGGCTTGATGCGATAGGCCGCGGAATAGATCGCGGGATTGCGCATGATCCAGCCTGCCTCGGCGCCCGGACAGAACGCTCCGCCGAGGGCTGCGGCCAGCGCGCCGCGGTCCAGCGCCGCGCCCGGTCCCGGATGCATCGGACCAGGCTTGATGTCTTCGCTGGTCTCGTCGATGAAGCGCCCGTCGGCCCATTGCTTGAGCAGGAACAGCATGGTGTCGGTCAGGCGCAGGAATTTCGACGGCGCCGTGTTCGAGAGCGCATTGTCGCCGCACAGCAGCGGCATCGCGAACAGCTTGCCGCCCGGAATGCCCGGGCCTGCCGGCGCAAAGAGTTCGTTTTCCTGACCGGGCTTGCGCAACACCGCATAGAGCAGCTGGCGCATCCGATGGCGGCGGCAGCGATCCGCTTCGGGCTCATCAGGATAAGGCGGCACCGACAGATCGGTGATATCGAAATTGCCACCCGGGTTCGTGTTGTGCGGGTTGCCGCCGGTCAGCGCATCGGCGTCCATGAAATTCTGCGCATCGAGCGGGCGCTGCAGGATCGGCAGGATGTCGCGGCCGAAATAGGGGCGGAAGTCGGTGTTCCATTGCGCTTGGGCGCGCCAGATTCGCAGGCCGGCCTCATCCTTCGGAACCACGGCGGATCCTGTGAACGGCGGGATACCGTAGAGGTAGGGCACGTAACCGAAATGCCGCACGGCGATGTCGAACAGCAAATCGTCCATGGTGACGACATCGACAGCCTGCGGCACGTAGCGCGGATAACCCACGATGACCCAGGCCGGATCGATCGCGGCCGGCGCGAGAACCGGCTTGCCCAGCGGTTTGACGGGACGTTTGTCGATGGCGACCACGGTGCCGATGAAGCGCGCGCTGACCGGGCCGTCGGAGATGTCGTCGAACCAGCCGTCGTTGTTGGCGTATTCCTCGATCTTGGGATTGCCGAAACCGTCCAGCATGGTCCCCGAATTGCCGAAGCCGCCGAGCACCAGGAGCCGGTTCTTGTTGGCCATCTGGGTGCATCTGAGCTCGCCGAGCGTGGCGATCGAGTTCGGCACGAGGTCGGGCGGAAAGCTGGTCGGGCCGGGGCTGTTCTTGTCGAACGTGGCCTGCTGCGATCCGGTGAAGCTGACGGTGCGCGGTCCGGGATCGATGATGAGGCGCTGGCGCTCCTCGCTGTTGGTGATGTCGGCGTTGCGCAGCGGATGGTCGGACGCATAGCCGTGCTCGCCGTCGGTCTCCGCGAACGCGTACCAGCTCGCCTTCTTGTTGGCGAGATAGGCCGTCCACTGGATGTCGTCGATCCGCAATGTCAGCAGCTGGCCGTTCCTGCGGTTGACGATGTCGACCTGGTCGCCGACGGCGGCCTCGCGGCCCTCAGGCGATTTCTCGTCGTAGATGAAGACGCGGAAGCGCGCCGCCTGGCGCAGGATCCTGCCCTTGTCGTCGTTGAAATATTTGACGCTCTCCTCTTCGCCCTTCTTGTTCAGGATCGGATTGCCTTGGTCGTCGCATTTGACCGGCAAATCTCCGCCCTTGTCGGGGGAGATGCAGAATTTGTCCGGCGAGTTGCCGAGCCGCGCAATGCCGATCGCGGGATGAATGCGAAAGCTTGTTGCCATGACGGGCCTATTGTCTCGATCTCGAGAAGCGATCGAAGAAGTTGAGTGAAACGGCGTCGATCTTCAGGGCATCGGTCGCCGGCGTTCCGTCGGTGTTGAGGACGACGAGGTTGACGCTGAACGAGGTCGCGCCATTGGCCTTGAGCCGCTTCACCGCGTCGGTGGCGTCGATGCGGAAATTGCCGGGGGTCTTGTGCGGTCGCGGCCGCAAATCGAAGCGCGCCGTGCGCGGTTCCGGGACGTCGCAATGGCCGGGGCCGCCGACGCAGACGCCGGTGAACATGCTGACCATCCCGACATAGTTGGGATTGTCGCGCGTCGGCGTTTCGACGGTGGCGCCGGGCGTGTTGAGGAAGGCGCGGATGTGAAAGCCCGGACGCGTGACATATTGCACCGCGTGCAGGCGGATCTCCGCGTGACGATGGTCGGCGACCACCTTGGGATGGACGGGCGCCGCGGCGGACTGGAAGCGCTGCAGCGGCACGGCGCTGTTGGTCACGAACATGTTCGCGGCCATCATGTACTCATAGCCGAGCCGCGAGATGCTCGCGGTGTCGGCCACGGTGAAGTTCCACGGCGGCAGCACGTCGCCGGGATCGTCGGGGCCGCCGCTGGGGTTGCGACGCTGCCATTCCGCCCACAGCCGGTCGCAATTGCTGTGATGACCCCAGAAGATCGGATCGAACGCGGTTGTGCCGGGGTCCTGCATGTCGCCATACGGCTGCTCGCTCGGCACGACGCTCGAGTACGGGTTCTTGCCGCCCGAGAAATTGTGAATGAGGTTGTGGATGGTCTCGAGCGCGCCGAAGAACTGGTTGCCACGGCTGCCGCTGGCGAAATCGAAGAAGCTTTCGATCTCGAGAATGCGCTCGACGTCGTCGGGCGTCGGATAGGCCTCGAAGATCAGATCCGCATTGCCGCCGGGCCATCGCTTCCAGTCAAACAGCGGATTGATGTCGCCGAGCACCGATTTGATCGCCTCGTCGCTCGCAGGCGCCGCGCCGTAGCTGATCTTCGCGGCGGCAAACAGCCGCGCGCCGGAGTTGAAGTCCTTGCCGATGACGCCGCGCAAGGCCGCGAGCACATCAGCGGAGACTTTACCCCCATCGGTCAGCTTGCGCAGGCCGTCCTCGTCGATCCAGCAGCGATAGGCGGCAGGGACGATGCCGTTGTCGTTCGCGACCTTGCCCATGTCCTCGAGCGAGGCCTTGACGTTCGCGCTGTCGGCGGCCCAGTCCCAATAGGGCAGGGTCACGGTCGGATCGATGTCCTGGAGCTGCTTTTCGAAGCCGTACAGATAGGCGCGATGCCAGGTCAGGAATTGCTCCCAACCGTGCTGGCACTGGTTGGCGTGGATGCGGGCCCAATAGGCGAAGCTTCGCTCGTCCTGTGGATAGGCATCGAGCGACTTCATCTGGGCGACCGCGGCCCGCAGGCGCCGCAGCTCCTCGTCGGACAGATAGGCCACGTTCTTGCGCGCGCGCACGCCGCCGGAATCCTGCGCGAGCTGGTTGGTGGGGCCTGTGAACAAAGCGTGCGGAGCGTCTCCCGTCACCAGCGCGCGCATGACGGCCGAGGCCTGTGCCGCGCCGGCATGAAGCTTGTCTTCGTCAGGTCCGGGGCAGCCGTCGGTGATCCAGTGCGCGATGAACGCAATGTCGGCTTCGCTGACGCGCTTGCCGCCCCAGGGCAGCGGCGGAAATTGCGTGCCGTCGAACGGATATTGGCCGCGCAGCCCCTTGATCAGCCCCGCATTGTCGCCATTGCCGGGCGAAGCCGCCGCGCCTTGCTCCTCGCAGCTGCCATGACAGCAGGATGATGCCTTGGCTGCCGGCGGCGAGCCGTCGCCGCCGCGCATCATGGGGATGCCATAGAGCTCGAAGGCTCTCAGTTCCGGCAGCGGCAGATTCCAGAAGCGCGGATGCGACATGTAGCTTGCCGTCGAGGCGCCGGCAGCCGCTTCCATGATGGCCCGAAACCGGTCGTAGCGCGAGGGCGGCGTGGCTTCGCTCAAATCCGGCATGCCTTGTTCTCCTGGCGAGACGCCGCGGTCGCTTGGCTCTCACGCGCGAGGCGAATTGCGAGCTCGATTGCACGCACTCATCGCATTCAGCTCCGGTCGGTGCGAGCCGGCCGGTCGTTGCAGCGCAGTCGGCTCACGCCACCTTTTTGAAGGTGCCGTGAAATTGATCGAAGGTGAGATTGGGTGGACTCGTGATGTTGGTCACGATCGTGTGTTTCGCATAGTCCTCGATGTGCACGACCGTCGTGTTGTCGGACTCTTGCCATGTGACCAGGAAAATATGCTCGGTGATCGGCTCAACCTTGATGGTCACCGTTTCGGAGCCGACGATTTTTCCGTTCGCATCGACATTGTAGTAGGTGAGCGAGGTGTCGGAGGTGAATTCCAGCTCGACACGGAAAGCGACGAAATCTACCAGGTATTTGTGACCGACGGCCGGGAAAGCGCGCGACATGGGCACCTCCTGTTGTCGAATGAAATTCAATAGCGATTGAAACTGACGTGTATGTGTGGGCTCGAGCCCGGTCATTACTTCTTCAAATCTGCAATTTAAGGTAGCGCCGTTTCAGCGTGCCGTCAACGAACACCTGGCGTCGTGCCGGGTAACGACACTGCGATGGTTTGTCTCTCCAACAAACGTCACAGGCCTGTCGTCATCCTCACGACAGCCATCGCCGCGGCGCCACATTGGACGCTAGCTGAGATCGTGCAGATCCTTGCCGAGCGGCGGTTTCAGCGAAAATCCCGTGAACCTGACCGGCAATCCCTCTCGTTCCGGTGTGCAGGCCATTGGCCCGACGAGATAGGATTGCGCCGCGGTGAACGGAGCCAATCGGACGAGGGGCCAGGTCTTGCCGTCAGCCGACGCCTGCAATCGCAGAACGCCGTCGGCGACGGTGACGCGCATCCAGAAATCGCCGGCATCGTGCGCATAGGGGGCGGTCGCCCAATCCGACTGCCCAAGGGTCAACACGCTCGAGAGCATCGCGCGCCCGTCCGAAAACTCGATTCCGGCTTTGACCCAGTGCTCCGCATCGATACGCACCATGATGCCGGCTTGATCGTAGAGTTCCCTGAAATCGCACTGCACCCGCAGCTCGGCGGTAAACGCCGTCGCGGTGCGGAAGCCGAGAAAGTGGCCGCTGTCGCGGCAGAACCCGTAGTGCGTTTTCTGCCAGAAATCGGTGGCCTTGTCGGTGACGAGCTCGAGGCTGTCGCCCTGCGCGGTCCATCGTTTTGGTTCATTCAGCCAGACACCATCATGTCTTCCGAAGATGGCAGCACTCATATCGGACCTCGATGAAAGTTACCGGTACCGGGCGATGTCGATTTGGTGCGGCAAGACAGCAGCAAGACGAAGGGAAGGCCGAATGCGCGATCACGCTCCCGGCTCTCCGAGACGCATTTGAAGTGACGCATTTCAGTGTGGCCAAATCAGAGCAGCGGCTCTCGATTTGCCCCTCGACAGACGTGATCGCCGGCCGCCCCGGTTGCTTCCAGCGGGCAGGCAGGTATCGTTAAGCGCTGTGTTGTCTGTAGTCGTTGCCGCCCACAGTACGATTTGAGATTTGCTGGTGAAACAGGATGAGACGGCGAGATTTTCTTCGCGTTATGGGCGGCGCGGCGGCGGCATGGCCGCCGGCGGCGCTGGCAGAGCAGGATGCATCCCGTCACGTGCCCACCGTGGGCTTCATGGGCTTTGCGACAGCGGAGGCCGATGCGGAGGCCCTGCAGCATTTTCGCAAGGGCTTGAACGATCTTGGCTATGTCGAAGGACGCACGATTGTCATCGATGCACGCTCGGCCAACGGCGACGTGGCGCGCGGGCTCGCGATCATCGACGAGTTCGCGGCCAGGCCGGTTGATGTCCTGTTGTCGCCCGGTCCCGCGGCAGCACGCGCGGCTGTGCGCAAGACCAAAATCCCTGTCGTCGCAGTGGCGTTGCCCGCCGTGCAGAGTGATCCTGATTTATTCCAGAGTCTTGCGCGTCCCGGCGGCACCCTGACCGGCTTCGCAGCTTTCGGCGAAGAGATGTCGTCCAAGCGGATCCAGATGCTGAAGGAGATCTTGCCCGAGCTGAGGAGGTTGGGCGTGATGAACAATGCAACCGATCCCACATTCAGCGCCTGGGGCGCCCAGACAATGCGGGAAGCGCAGTCTGCCGGCATGGAGCCGATGCGTCTCGGCCTGACGGCAGCTTCTCCGGCGGCGGTGTCTGAGCAGATCAAGGTGTTGGCGGATGCGGGCGGTGCCGCAATGGTGGTGATCCGCGATTACATGACCTCGGCGATGCGAGACGAAATTTGCGATGCCGGCATCGAGAGGAAGATTGCCGTCGTTGGCGAACAGGCCGAGTTCGCTCGCGCTGGCGCACTGCTCAGCTATGGCGCCGACATCGGCGACCTCTTCCGCCGTGCGGCCGGTTATGTCGATTTGATCCTGAAAGGAGGAAAGCCGGCAGAAATGCCGATCCAGCTGCCAACCAAATTCGAATTGGTCGTGAACCTCAAGACAGCCCGGGTATTGGGGTTGACGATGCCACCCTCAATACTCGTGCTGACGGATGACGTCATTGAGTGATGCGGCCGGCTTGCAGTTGCAGCTCGCAGGATGGGCTGAGCTCTTGCGAACCCGTCGCCTGATGGGCAGGGCCAGTACCAGCAATCGTTGGTGGGATCTGTTTGCTTCGCTCAACCATCTTGCGCGCGACTACGCCTCCGCATCCAGCGCGAATGCTCTCAGTCTGGAAAGCTCAGGATCATCTTGAGCAGCTTCGGAAATCGCGCGTTGATGTCTTCCTCGCGCAGGACGTTGCGGTGCTGGACGCCTTGCTTTGACGTTCGGACCAGGCCGGCCTCCCGCAAAATGCGAAAATGGTTCGACAGGGTCGACTTCGCCATATCGGGACAAGGCGCCGCCTTGGTGCACGACATGCAATCCTTCTGCGCGGCCAGGCTCTTGACGATACGCAGCCGCATGGGATCCGCGAGCGCGCCGAGCACCCCCGCCAGTGTGATCTCCTCCCGCGCCGGGTGAACGAACTGCGCCATGCCCAAAAATATAGCACGTCCCTTGAACGAGTTCAATAGTTCACTAGTATTGAACTATTGAATGTCGGCATCCCGCCGAACAGTGGAAGACATGCGATGACCAAGAGACTCGAAGGCAAAGTTGCGCTGGTGACCGGTGCATCCAAGGGCATAGGCGCCGAAATCTCCGCCCGGCTTGCGGCCGAGGGTGCGGCGGTTGCCGTCAATTACAGCTCCAGCAAGCAGGCCGCCGACCGGGTGGTCGCCGCCATCACCGCCAAGGGCGGCAAAGCCGTCGCGGTTCACGGCAACCTCGCTGACGCGAAGGACGTGAAAAGTGTCGTCGCGGAGACGGTGAAGGCGTTCGGTGCGATCGACATCCTCGTCAACAACGCGGGCATTTACGAATTCGCTCCGCTCGAGGCCATCACGCCTGAGCATTTCCACAAGCATTTCGATCTGAATGTGCTCGGACTTCTCTTGATCTCGGGTGAAGCGTCGAAGCACTTCAACGCCAATGGCGGAAGCATCATCAACATCAGCTCCGGCGTATCGACCATCGCACCGGCAAACACCGCCGTTTACACCGCGACCAAAGCCTCGGTGGATGCGATCTCCGCCGTGCTGGCCAAGGAACTGGCGCCGCGCAAGATCCGCGTCAACGCCGTCAATCCGGGCATGATCGCCACCGAAGGCGTCGTGTCGGCGGGCCTGCACGAGGGCGACATGCGCAACTGGATCGAATCCGCCACCCCGCTTGGCCGCATCGGCAAGGTCGAGGAGATCGCTGCCGCGGTTGCCTTCTTCGCATCTGACGATGCGTCCTACATCACCGGCGAGACGCTTCACGTCACCGGCGGTCTTCGCTAGCGAGCAGGTGCTCTGGCGGCTCAGCTCGTAGGATAGGGATTGTCTCGTTGCGGAGACATCCTCTCCCAACGCTGTCAGCGCAAAAACGCGGGCCGGCAAAATGCCGTCCCGCGCAATTCAGATCAGACGATTGTGCTGCGATCCAACCCTGGATCAGCTGAAGCTCAGCCCTTCTCCGGCCTGTGCGGGCAGACCATCGTCAGATGGAGCAGCGTCGGCTTGTCCGAGCCCCTCTTGTACTCCCACTCCAGCCGGATCTCGTGCCGGTCTGCCAGGGCATCGCTCGGTGCGTGCATAATGATGTTGGTCTTCATCGGAATCGGCGGCTCGGAGTTGAAGCACTTCCGGACGCAGGCATCGAGCAGGTCGCACCGCGTCAAGGGAATCACTCCAGGCTCGTCCCTGGACAGGGGGACCGTGTTCAGCTGGGCGCTAAGGTCGACGCGAGCGCGGCCCTTCTCCCTGTGCCAGTGCCTGGCGCTGCCCTCCGGCCACTTCGAGGCTGGCGTCAGAATCAGGTGGTACTGACCGTACTCCAGCGTCGGCACGTCGATGTCGTCCGAAGCCTTGAGCTTGGCGACGCTCTTTTTCATGTTTGCCAGAGGGTAGTAGTTGCTGTTCATCAAATCTCTGAATGGCTTGCCTCTGTAAGGTCTCGAGCCCATCGCCTTTTCCCTCAAAATGTCCTTGGCTACGCGAAAATACATACAGCTCCGCCACACCGGCCAGCTTGGCCGACCGTGCGCTGCCGAAATATATGCCCCCTTGCCGGGATTTTTGACGCTACCACTCAGGGCTGTGTTTCGTCCAGATTGCCAACCGCGCTGTGCCCAGCTAACTGCGAGTGGCGGGCCGGATTGCTATGTGGTTCTCGATGGGTATTCTCCTCAAAAGTCGCTCGCGGATTCGGATGACAAACGGGCCGCGACCTTTGAGGCGCAGGGATGCATTGCTTCGCATGTCAGTCGGCGATCAATCCGGACGATAGCTGGTGCTCCAAATGCGGGGCTGCAGTGCGTCAACAGGTCGATCCCGACAGCGAACGTCGGTTTGTGACGATTCTTCGCGCTGACGTCATCGACTCCACGGGTCTTGTTGCTGAACTGGAGCCGGAGGATGCCGTCTCGCGCCTTGAGCCTGCGCTGGCGGCCATGAGAAGCTCCGTGCGTCAGTTCGGCGGCATCGTCAACAAGGAGCTGGGAGACGGACTCGCGGCGGTCTTCGGCGCTCCGATTGCTGACGACAATCATGCGCCGCTGGCGTGCCATGCTGCGATCGAGCTGGTCCGGCGCGTCGCAAGTCTCGGTGATCCCGGGCTTCAGGTCCGGGTCGGTCTGCACTCCGGCCATGTCGTCGCCTACATGGTCGCCAGCGAGTTTTCCAAGGTCTACGAGATCGGCGGCGCCGCCCAGCATCTGGCCGCGCGGCTGGAACAGGTTGCCGAGGCGAATCAGATCTACGTCTCGGAGGCCTGTCAGAATCTCGCCGACGGGCATGTCAGGTTCGAGCATCTCGGTGCCAAATCGCTGCGCGGCTTCAGCCAGCCCGTGCCGGTCTACCGGATCGTGGGGGCCAGCGACCTGTCGAGCTGGCGCGTGCGACGGGCGCGCAGCGTCTCCCGCTTCGTCGATCGCGCGACCGAGCGGGCCTTGCTGGATCGCAGCGCCGGACAGTCCCGGGCCGGCCGGCAGACGGTGCTGCTGCTGGGCGATGCCGGTATCGGCAAATCCAGGCTGGCGCATGAGTTCGCTCAGAAGCTGAGGGCCGAAGGCTGGCGGTTGATCGACGCCGAGTGCAGCCCGAATCTCCAGGGCGCGCCGTTCAGCACGCTAAAGCGAATCCTGTTGTCGGCGATGGACGCCGCCGCAAAGGACCCCGGCAATCCCGGCGATCCCCGTGCTGAGCTGTCCGCGATTCAGCAAAGCGCGCTCGATGCGGTGCTCGATGCGCCGATCTCGAACCCGCAATGGGACGAACTCGAGCCGCATGCACGGGGGCGCGTGATCTCCGAGGCAAGTTGCGCCGTCATCCAAACCGTGGCCGGCCGCCAGCCGACGCTCCTCATTCTGGAGGATCTGCACTGGATCGACCGGGCCAGCGACGTCGTCGTCGCCGCCATGGCCGCGCTGGCGGTGCCCGGTCTCCTCGTGCTTCTCACCACCCGCCCGATCGGCATGCCGGTCTGGATTGCGCGCTGCACCGCCGAGGTCGTCGCGATGCGGCCGCTGGATGACGATTCCGGGCTGGAAATGTTGTCCGACATGCTCGGGTCCTCGGAGACCAACGCCGATCTGAAGAGCCGGATCATTTCCCACACGGCCAACGTGCCGCTGTTCATCGAGGAGGTCTGCCGCGGGCTGAAGGACAGCGGCACCTTGCGCGGCGAATGGGGCGACCTGGCGCTGGTGCGACCGATCGACGAGCTCGGCATTCCCACCAGCATTCAGGGCGTGATTGCGGCGCGCCTTGACCGGGTCTCGCGGCAGCAGCGTCTGGTGTTGCAAGTCGCGGCCGCATTGGGGCCGCGGTCGAGCGAAGCCGTGGTGCGGAAAGTCTCGCAATTGCCCGAAGACGTCTTCCAGGATTGCCTTGCGTCACTCGACCGGGCCGAGCTGCTCGTCAGGATCGATAGCGACCTCGAGAACTCGCTCGAGTTCAGGCACGAGATGGTTCGCCAGGTGACCTATGAGTCGATGGTCGAGAAGGTGCGCGACAGCATACATGCGCGCGTGCTCGCGGTTTTCGAAAGCGACGAAACGTGGCGAGATGATCCCGACGCCCTCTGTTACCATGCCATGCGCGCCAAGGACTGGTCCAAGGCATTCAACTACGGGAGATCTGCCGCACAGAAATGCCTCGCGCGCTCGGCCTATGCCGATGCGGCCGATTACTACCGGACTGCGATGAATTCGCTCGACAAGACGCCATTGACGCGCCCGCGCGAGACCAACGCCATCGATCTGCGGATGGAGGCGCGCATGGCCTTCCAATGGTCCGGCCGCGTCGCCGAGTGGATCGATCTCGGCAAGGAGGCCGACCAGCGGGCCAGCCAGATCGATGATGTCGGCAGAAAGATCGCTGCCATGACGGTCATGGCGGGTGGACAGAACTTTTATGGGACGCCGGCCGAGGCCGTCGTTCTTGGCGAGGAAGTCGTCAATCTTGCCGAACAGTCGGGCAATCCGGGATGGCGCAATCTCGCGCAATACAATCTCGGACAGGCGTATTTTCTTGCGGGCCGGTATCGCGCGGCCGAGCAGACTTTCGCACGGACCCGTGCACATCTCATGGAACCAGAAGCGAGTGCGCCGTATGGCACGCCGCCAAAATATACACTCCTCCTCTGCTGCATGATGAAGAGCTTCACCCACACCGTCATGGGTGAGTTCGACGCCGCCGAGCAGCTCCAGCGCGAGGCTGCTGCGATCGCGGATGAGACCGGCCGTCCCTATGACCGCGTCGCCGCCGCCTCCAGCGGCGGCTGGCTGATGCTTGGCCGGGGCGATCCGGCAGCGGCCGCCGCCATTCTCGAAGGCGGCTTCGTGCTGGCGCAGAAGCACGGCATCCGGCTGTTCGTGCCGGTGCTCGCCTGCCATCTCGGTCTTGCCTATCTGGAGCAGGGCTTGTTCGATCGGGCCCGCCGCATGCTGACGGAAGCGCGCGAAGAGGCGCGCGTCGTCGGCTATACCTCGGCGGTGCTGCGCTCCTCGATCTACCTCGCCTTGGCGACCAATCGGCTCGGCGATGTCAAGGCGGCCCAGAACATGTTGCGCGAGGCGCGCAACACCGCCCGCCAGCAGGGCTTTTCCGGCCTCGAGGCCGAGGCCCTGTTCGGCGAGGCCGTGGTGACGCCGTCCGCGAGCGCGGAGGTCAGGACCATCATCGTTGCGTCGCTTCGCGCCGCGATCGCGATCGCCTCCGAAAGCGGTGCGAGGCCGCTGCGGGAGAAGGCAGAGGCGATGCTGAATCGCATGCTCGCCGGGGGCGATCAGCTTGCCTGAGGCGAAAATCGCGCTCGCTGCGCGCTTGCCCGACGGGGTGAACGTTTTTTGCAGGTGATGCAAGGGCTTAGCTACTGTGCATGGGGATGTTTTGAGCTTTGTGCGGGGGTGCCGGTGCGTTGTGATGACAAAGTCCCTTGCGCGGGCGCCAAGGTCGGCTACCGTTGGCGCTCTAGCCGCAGGGTTAGGTGACCTTTTGATTGATCTTTTTTAGCATCCGATTTTGCCGGCGCCGCGACGGCGCGACGCCCACGGGACGAGGCGGGGCCATGATCATACGAGACCAGGCAGCACTGTTGGCGCCGGTCGAGCGCGACTTGCGGCTCGACCTCTTCCGCGGCATCGGCCTGTGGATGATCTTCCTCGATCACATCCCGCACGACGTCGTGGCCTGGCTGACGCTGCGCAATTACGGCTTCAGCGATGCCGCCGAGTTCTTCGTCTTCATATCAGGCTATCTGGTCGGCTGGATCTACGGGCCGATCGTCGCCGGCGGCTGGTTCCTCGCCGCGCTGAAGCGGCTGTGGCGGCGGACGGCGGAAATGTACGTCGCCCACATCATGCTGTTCCTCTTGTTCACGGCCCAGATCGCCCGCACCGCGCGCCGCTTCGACAATCCGATGTACGAGCACGAGTTCAACGTCTTCAATTTCCTGGCGCATCCGGACGAGCTGATCGGGCAGGCGATCCTGCTGAAATACAAGCCGGTCAATCTCGACGTTCTGCCGCTCTACATCACGCTGGTGTTCGCCTCGCCCTTCATCGTCTGGTGCCTGGTGCGCCGGCCGAACCTGACGCTGGCGGCCTCCGTGGTGCTCTACGTGCTGTCGCGCTGGTTCGACTGGAACGTCGCCTCCTACCCGCCGGGCACGACCTGGTATTTCAATCCGTTCTGCTGGCAGCTGATGTTCGTGTTCGCCGCCTGGTGCGGCATCGGCCAGATCGAGAAGATCAGCCAGTTTGTGTGGTCGAAGGCCGCGATGACGCTGGCCGCAGCCTGGCTCCTCTTCGCCTTCATCATCGTGATGACCTGGCACATCCATACGCTCGAGGCCATGATCCCGAAATGGATGATCAAGGCGATATACCCGATCGACAAGACCGACCTCGACATGCTCCGCTTCACACATTTCCTGGCGCTGGCGATCTGGGTGACGCATTTCCTCCCGCGCCATTGGAAGGCGTTGCATACCTCCTGGCTGCGTCCGGTCATCCTCTGCGGCCAGCACTCGCTGCCGATCTTCTGTCTCGGCGTGTTCCTGTCGTTCTCCGCGCACTGGATCCTGACGCAATACACCAAGGGCGTCTGGGAGCAGCTCGCGGTCTCTCTCCTCGGCATCGTCATCATGATCGGCGTTGCCTGGCTGCTCGATCGCGCCGAGCGGGTGCCGAACCTGTTCGTAAAAGTGTCGGAGGTCGAGGAGCCTCAAACCGCCGCCGTCGAGATCGTGCCGGCTGCCACCGCCGCCGCGCCGGCGCGCCGTTGAGGGGAGAGGTCCATGTCCAGACGTTTGCTCGCGATCGCCGGCTTCCTCCTGTTCCTCGTTGGCAGCGCGTCAGCGGAAGCTCCCTCGCCTGAGGCGATGAATGCGGCGCGCAAGCTTGTGGTCACGCTGAAGATTGCCGATCAATATCGCGCGCTGCTGCCGCAGCTGCTGCTCAAGCTGCGGCCGGTGGTGGCGCAGGACAGGCCGGAGATCGAGCGCGACTATGACGTAATGACGGCGCCGGGGGCCGAGATCTACGCGCCATTCTTCGCGTCGATGACCGACCAGATCGCCGCCGTTTATGCAGCAAGCTTCACCCTGGAGGAATTGCGCCAGATCGAGGCGTTCTATTCCCAGCCGGCAGGACAGAAGTTCCTGGCGCAATCCGATGCGCTGGCGCAGGCGAGCGCGCAGATCGCCCAGGATGTCAGCCAGAAGGCCGCCGACCAGCTGAAGCAGCGCTTGATCGAGGTGCTGCGCCAGAAGGGACACAAGCTGTAAGCGGCTTCAGTGGATCGCCGCGTACATGATCTTCTCCTCGGTCGCTTCCAGCGCGGAGAACTCCTCCACCACCTTACCCTGGCGCGAGACCAGGATGCGGTCGGACAGCGCCATGATCTCGGGCAGATAGGACGAGATCACAACGACCGCCTTGCCCTCGTCGGCGAGGCGGTTGATCAGCTCGTGGATCTCGACGATGGCGCCGACGTCGACGCCGCGGGTCGGCTCGTCGAAGATGATCAGGTCGGGCTCCTGCACCAGCGATTTGGCGATCACGACCTTCTGCTGATTGCCGCCGGAGAGTTCGACCACCTTGCCGTCGTCGCTGATGGCGCGAACCTTCAGCCGCTCGATCCAGCTCTTGCCGACCGCATCAGTTTCCCGCCGCGACAGCATCATGCGTCCCTTAGGAAACTTCGAGAGCAGGCCGAGATAGATGTTGCGCGCGATGGAAGAGGTCTCGAAAAAACCCTCGACCTTTCGGTCCTCGGTGACATAGGCGATGCCGGCCTTCACCGCCGGTGCGGGCACGCGGTAGCGCACCGGCTGGTCGTGCAGCAGGATTTCGCCGCCGTGGAAGAAGTCGCGCTTGAGCACGCCGGCGACGATCTTGAAGGTTTCGGTGCGTCCCGCCCCGACCAGGCCGAATACGCCGGTGATCTGACCTGAAAACACCGATAGCGAATTGTTCTTCACCATCGGCGCCATCTTCAGATTTTGCACCGTGAGCACCCGCGCACCCGCCGGCCGCACGCTGCTCTTGCGCGCGCCATAGAGCGTGTTGGAGAGGTCGCGCCCGACCATGGCCTGCACGATCGCGGCACGGTCGAACTTGGCGACATCGTCGGTGACGACATGCTTGCCGTCGCGCAGCACCGTGATGCGGTCGGCGAGCAGCAGCGCCTCTTCCAGCGCATGCGAGATGAAGACGATCGAGACGCCGCGCTTCTTGAGGTCACGGACGAGATCGAAGAAATATTTCTTCTCCTCGGGTGTCAGCGATGCGGTCGGCTCGTCGAAGATGATGACCTTGGCACGGTGCAGGACCGCGCGCGCGATCTCGACCATCTGCTTCTTGGCCGCACCGAGGCCGCTGACGGTCGCGGTCGGCGTGACGTCGAAATTGAGCGATTGCAGAAACTGCTGCGCGGCGATGTAGATGCCGCGCAGGCGGTTGTAAAACTTCTCCTGCCCGAGAAACAGGTTCTGCGCGACCGTCATGGTCGGCACCAGGCTGTTTTCCTGGAACACCATGGCGATGCCGAGATTGCGCGCCTCCAGCGGCGTCTTCGGCGCGACTTCAGTGCCGTCGACTGTCATGGTGCCCGAGGTGAGCGCCACCACGCCCGCCATCACCTTGGTGAGGGTGGACTTGCCGGCACCGTTCTCGCCGACCAGTGCGTGGATCTCGCCGCGGCGCAGATCGAAGTCGACCCCGTCGATAGCGGGAACGCCGGCGTAGAGCTTTGTCGCCTTGCGCAGCGACAGCGCGATATCGCTCATGTCCGAAACTCCTCGGCAAGGCCAGCAAGCGGCAGCTTCAGGACACGGCCCGGTCCCTTGGCGATCAGGACGAGATCGCCGCCCATCTCGACCGCAGCGACGACGCCGTGATTTATGCCGTCGACCCGGCTGTGCAGCGAATAGAGCGGCTGGCCGTCCGCATCGAGACGGATGACGAGGCCATAGGAGCGCGGCGGCGCCCACGGCTTGATGACGCCCATGGTCTTGATATGCGCGCCCTGCATCGGCTCCTTGAACGAGCGCCCCGAACGTAGGCGCGGTGCGACCCAGTGCTCGGGCGCGATCTCGGCCATCATGCGGCGCCGATAACCGGGCTCGCGCAACACGAACTCGACGAGCTGTGTCCGCGCAGTGAATGCGGTGAGCCAGTAGCCCCCGCTAGATGCCTTCGACAGCCGCGAGGGATAGACGGGCAGGTGAGCGAGCACAATCTTCGGCGATGCACCGGGCGAGACAAGAGCGAGGCGATGGCGCCAGCTCTCGCTGACCAGCATGCCATTGCCATGCGCACAGGCGCCGAAGGCGTAGCCGAGGCCTTGGGCCAATCGCGTGACGCTCTTGTTGCCGTGATCTAACCGGTACACGCGGCCGCTCCGGTTGAGCTCCAGCAGGTCGCGCGCCCAATCGTCGACGCCGCACGTGGCGGATCCATCTGTCGCAATCAGCGAGTTGTCGTCCGCGAGCGCCAACGCGTTGATCGCGTTGAAGGCGGCATCGGCGAATGTTGTGCTCGGCTGCTCGGCCGCGGGGTTCGCATAAACACGTACCTCGCGCCCTCCGAGTGCGACAGCAAGGCCGCCGCCGGGCAGGGTGCAGAGTGCAGAGATCGGCTGCTCGAAGCTGCGCAACTCCGAGGCCGTGCTGCCGTTCAGCGACAACAGCTTCCGCCCGTCGGCAATGAAGAGCTTGCTGTCGTCAGTCGCAAGATCTGCTGGCGACTCGCACGTCAGCAAGGTCTCGGCGGCTTCCAGCTTCTGGTTCGGCTTCAGCGCGCCATCGAAGGACGGCACGGTGATGGTCGCGTCGCCGCGCCCGAGAAAGCGGTTGGCGAAGTCCCTGACGGCCGCGATCACGACTGCTTCCCCCACCTTTTGTCATACTGGACGAAGTTCGGATCGGCATTGTCGAGCTTGTAACGGCCGATGCGGTTGTTGAGAATGCCGCCAAGATAGAGATAGCCGCGATGCTCGCGCATCGAGGTGATCATCGGATGGTTCTCGCCGTGCAGGTCCCAGAACGATTCGACGATCTTGCCCTGCTCGTTGAACTTGACCACGCAGCCGGTGTTGATGTTGGGAAACAACCATTCGTCGACCGGGACGCGCTTGGCCATGCGACGGCGGAAGCCCGGCATCTTCCAGGCGAGGTCGAGCGAGGGGCTGCGCATGCCGACCAGCGCCAACCAGTAATTGCCGTCGGAGGCGAGGTTGATGTTGTCAGGGTATCCAGGCAGATTGTCCATGACGACCTCAACCGCGCCCTTCTTCGGTCCCGCGAACCAATAGCGCTTGATCGAGCAGCCAAAGGTCTCGGCGAACAGGATCGACTGGCCGTCGCTGGCGACGCAGATGCCGTTGGGGAATTTGAGCCCGCGCAGCTCGGTGCGTGTCGTTCCGGTCTTGGTGTCGTAGGAGATGATGCGGCCGTTGCCGCGCGCCTCTAAGCCATCGATCGGCCACTCGTCCATCTCGTAACGGACCGTCGCTTCGGAGAAGAAGATCAGGCCATCGTCGGTGATGTCGAGGTCGTCGGCGAGCCGCAGGCGGCTGTCGTCGTTGACCGAGCGCAGGCTACGGTTGGTTTCGTCGGTCGCCTTTTCCACGGTGCCGTCAGGCTTGATGCGATAGAGTCCCATGCCGCCGATGCAGACGTAGAGATTGTCCTCGCGGTCGAAGGCCATGCCGAGCGGCTGGCCGCCGATATGGGCGAACACCTCCATCTTCTGGTAGTCGGGCGCGAGGAAGCGCATGATGTCGCCGTGGCGCGAGCCGGCGTAGAGATTGTCATGGCGGTCGAGGATGACGTCTTCCGGCGCCTCGATGCGGCCAAGGCCAATCGCCTCGACATCGCGCAGCTTGTCGTTCTGCTCGAATGGCCCGCCCTGTCCGATCTCGGTCGGCGGTGGTGGCGGCAATTCGTGATAGGTCGGCGCGACATAGACCTTGCTGATGATGCGGGTTCGGTTCTTCTGCCAGCGGATGTCCACCATGGCGGCAACGAGCAGGATGCCGGCGAGCGCCATGCGGTTGACGCCACCGCGTGCGTTCATGGTCGTGAGGCCGTTGGTGATCAGCAGCACGATCAGCACGCCCACCGCCGACTTGGCGACCGAGCCCTTGCCGCCGCCGAGCGTGATGCCGCCGAGCACCGTCGCGGTCAGCACGATCACCTCGAGCCCGACGCCGATGTCGCCGCCGACGGTGCCGAGCCGGGAAGCGAAAAACAGCGCGCCGATGCTGGTCAGCACGCCGCTCGCGACGTAGCAGAGCGCGATGGTGCGGCGAACGGGAATGCCCGAATTGTAGGCCGAGCGGCGCGAGCCGCCGATGGCGGTGATGTGCCACCCCGGCCGCAACCGGGTCATGAAGATGTGGCCGAAGATCGCGATGACGATATAGGCCAGCGCCACCGTCGGAATGCCCAGGACAGAACCGGCGCCGATGAAGTCCCAGGAGGGGATGTCGGGAAAGGCCGACGCGATCGCGTTGGAGTAGCGCTGGATCAGAAGATCGTACGCCGAGCGATAGATGATCAGCGTGATCAACGTGGTGATGAAGGCGCGCAGCCGCAGATAGCCGACCAGGACGCCGTTGATGGCGCCAAGCATCGCGCCGCAGAGCAGCGTCGCGACCACAACGGCAGGAACCGGCCAGCCGGCGACGTCGAGAAGGTAGAGCGCGCAGAAATCGGTCAGCGCGAAGATCGATCCGACCGAGAGATCGATGCCGCCGACGATGACGACCAGCGCGAGCCCGAGCGCAATGAAGCCGATCTCGCCGGCCTGGCGCGCGGTATCGGCGAGGCTTGCCGGCGACAGGAAGTTGTCGATGGAGCGGCTGAACGCGAAGCCGACGATCAGGAGAAGGATGACCGGGATGGCCGTCTCGGTCCATCGCTTGGACAGGATCTCACCGAGCAGATGATCGGGCCAGTAGCGGTAACGCAGGCTTGTGATTGTGTCGCGCATCGGCATTCCAACGGGGGATGGTAACTATCGGGAGCGAGATCCCCGGGCGTTGCCCGGGGACCACGAGCGTCAGCGCGGACTATTTTTTGAGATCGCTGAGATTCCAGCAGGCCGTCTGGCTGTCAGCGTTCTCCTTGGTGATCGGAATCAGCGTGGTGTATTCCGATCCCTTGATCGAGCCGGGCTTGGCGCCCGAGGACAGCAGAAACTTGATCGTACCGGCCATTTGCGCCGCCTGGGTCGGCACGTCGTAGCTCATGTTGAGGTCGAACGCGCCTGACTTCACCAGCTCGCAGGCACCCTTGCGTTCGCCACCGCCAGATGTGGCGAGGAACACCTTGCCGGTCAGTCCGGCTTCCTTGACCGCCGCCGCGGTGCCGATATCCATGCCGTCCCAGAAGCCGACGATGCCGCAGAGATCGGGATTCTGCTTCAGCACCGTCTGCGTGATCGCCTTGGCTTTGGCGGCATCCCAATCGGCGGCCTGGCTCGACACCACCTTGATCTCGGGATGCTTGGCGAGCACGTTCTCAACGCCCTTGAGCGTGTAGGCGCTCGCGGCGGCCGACAGCGCACCCTGAATGATCGCGATCTTGTTCGACTTGCCCTCGCAGGCCTTGACCACGCCTTCGGTCTGGCGTTCGCCGATCTCGACCCAGTTGGCGCCCACGAAGGCGGAGCTGCGATAGGCCGAACCCATGTTGATCTGAATGACGTAGATGCCTTCGTTCTCGGCGCGCTGGAGCAGCTTGGCGTAGGTCTGCACATCAGGGTTGTGGACGACCATCACCGCAGGCTTCTCGGTGATCAGCGAAGTGACGGCCTGCGCGCCGGCATTGGTATTCCAGTTGGCATCGCGGATCACGAACTTGACGCCGTAGGGCTCGAGCTCCTTCTTCAGGCCGGCATACCAGCCCTCGGTGAGGTCAAAGTTCATCGCGACAGGCACATAGGCGACGGTCTTGCCGGCGAGCGCCTCCTTGAACGGCTTCTGGAATGGCTCGTCGAGGCCCTGCTGGGCGAAAGCCGGTGCGGTGAGTGCGGTGAGAGCCAGTGCGGCCAACGCCGCTCTTGTGGGGTTCTTCATTGCTTCCTCCTCGGTTGTGGTTGTCGTTACTGTCGGTCGTTCAGATGTCGCCTTGCTGGGCCGTTTCCTCGTTGCGCGGATTCAGGAATGAGTCCGTGATGACGGCGAGCAGCAGGACCACGCCCTTGATCAGGTTTTGCCCGGCGTAGGAGATGTCCATGATGGTCATGCCATTGAGCATGGTGCCGATCAGCAGTGTGCCGATGATGACGTTCAGCACGCCGCCGCGGCCGCCTGATAGGCCAATGCCGCCGAGCACGACCACCAGGATCACGTCGTAGATCAGCGTCGAATTGAAGACGCGGGTCGGCATGGAATTGACCGACGCGGCCATCACGAGACCGGCAAAGCAGCCGATCAGGGCCGCAATCACATATTGCAGGACGATGATCGGGCGGGACGGAATGCCGGTGACGCGCGCGGCGTATGGATTATCGCCGATCGCGTAGATATAGGCGCCCCAGCGCGTCTGGCGCAGCAGGAAAGCGACCACGATGCAGGCAATCGCGAACATCACAATCGAGGTGGGGATGCCAAGAATGGTGCCTTGTCCGAGCCGCTCGAAGCCGTTCATGCCCGTGCTCCATTGCACGACGTCGAGCTGGAACAGCGCGGCCTGTCCGAGTCCGGCGAGCAACAGGCCGGTTGCGAGGGTCGCAAACAGCGAGGGTACCTCGGCATAGGCGATCAGCCAGCCATTGACGAGGCCGAAAGCAATCGTAATCAGGACGGCAACCAGCAACGAGAACGGCAACGAATGGCCGTTCTGCACCATCTGAAGCACGAGTCCGGGAGGCACAGCGAGGGCCGCGATCAGCGAGATGTCGATGCCGCGGCCGATCACCACGATCGCCATGGCAAGGCCGAGGATACCGAGCACCGCCACGTTCTGAAGCAGCGTCAGCATGTTGTCGGCGGTCAGGAAGCCATTCAGGAAGATCGAGAAGACGAGGAACAGCAACGCAAAGACGGCAAAGACGATCTCTTGTTGATTGAACCGAAAGCGCTTCATCCCCAAATTGCCTTTCTTCGACGTCGGCCTCTGCGGGTCCGTTATGACGATCGGGTCTCGATGCGATAGGTCTGTGGAAGCGGTGTCAGGTTCTCTGTCAGCACCTTTACACGGTCCTGGTCGTTGGAACCGATCGAAATGGTGACCAGCGTATTCAACCTGGCGTCTTTGTCGATGAGAATGTCTGCCCTGGTATCCGGGCCGAAGATACGATCGATCTCGGATCTGACTTTCTCCTGAATGGCACGATCCCGAAGTGCGGGCTTGAAGATCTTGCCCACCGCCGTGACGGGAAGTGCCTCGAGCAGGACGACACGCTTAGGCCTGGCAGGAGGCTCATTGACGTTGTGTTCGAGATGCTCGCATAGCAGCGGCATGTCGATGCTTTTTCCGGGAGACGGGACAACGAACAGAATAGGTACTTCGCCAGCGTAGGCGTCCGGCATGCCCACGGCCGAGCTCATTTGGATGCCGGGGAAAGCATTCGCGACGTCCTCGATAGCGGCAGGATCGATGTTGTGGCCGCTGCGGACGATCAAGTCTTTCTCGCGGCCGGTGAGCACCAGGCGCTGATCAGCCGTGAGATAGCCAACGTCGCCTGTGATGATCCAATGATCATCGGTGAGGACGCCCTTGTTGTGCTGGGGATCGAGATAGCCTGGAAACACCTGCGGTCCCCTCGCGAGGACGAGACCGCTGGTGAGTGGCGGGCACTCCGTCCGGAGGTCGGTATCATCAAGCGCGACGATTTTCGTCTGCGCAAACGGCGCCCTGAAGCCGACGCTGCCCTGCACGGGTGTGCCGCGGCCGGGATTGAACGCAATCGCCGCCGCGGTCTCCGTCATGCCATAGGTCTCGAACAGCGTGATTCCGGTCCGGGCCTGAAACCTTGCGCTGACGGCCTTTGGTGCCACTGCCCCACCGGTAAGGGCCATGCGAACGGAGCTGACGTCGGATGAACCGATCGGCACTTCGGCCAGCGCCGCGATCGAGGTCGGCACGCCACTGACGATGGTCGCGCCAAATCGCTCGACCGTGTGCCAATAGTCCCGGATCGCATCCGGGCTTCTGAGGCTGTGGGGCGAGGGAATGATCACGTGGCCACCGGCCGCCAGGATCGACAGGCCGAGGGTCATGGTGCCACCGACGTGAAACAGCGGGAAGCCGTTGATGGCGGCATCCAGCTCATCAAGTCCGTGAACCTGCGCGAAGCTCCAGGCTGCGTGGATCTGGTTGCCATGTGTCAGGCGGACGAGTTTGGGTCGTCCCGTCGTACCGCCGGTGTGGAAAAGCGCACAGACCGTGTCGCGATCCTGCAATGGCGCGAAGTCCATGGTGTCGCGCATCGTCGCGACCGCCTCGTCGAAGCTGAGGGCTCGGCCGGTCAGGCGACCGTTCGCGCCCATCACGACAATCGTCTTCAGCGAGGTGACGCGGCTCGCGACATTGGCCGCCTTGGTCCAGATCGCGCGATCGGCCGCTTCGGAAGCAACCACGAGCACGGTCGCGCTCTGTGCTTCGAGCAGGTCGGCAATGGCATCTTCGTTCAGGAGATAGTTGATCGAGCTGGCGACGCCCGCGATCTGGGCGCCCAGCAGAGCCGGGAAGAGCTGCGGCAGGATCGGGCAGAGAAACGCGACCGTACCCCCGGTCGCGTTGATGCCGAGCGACCGGAAGAGGTTTGCCGCCAGCGTGATCTGCGTGCGCAATTGCCGATGCGTGAGCGTGACGTCGCCGGGCTCGCGCGAACCTTTGCTCAAGACCGTCAGCGCCGGCCGATCCGGATGCAGGCGCGCGGTGGCCTCGAACAGATCATGCAGATTGCGGGCAGGGATCAGGGAATCGTAAGGCCGCCGTTCCAGGGCCTCGATGTCGGCGATGGTCTGGATCGGCTGTGTGAACCGCGTCGTGATTGGCGAAGGCCAGGTCGTGCTCACGGGCACCGCCATTTAGGCGGCACGGAGGGGTGCGCAGCAGTTGATCTGTCCTGACGCAAGCGAGCGTTTCCTGCCCAGCTCGTTGACCGGCTTTTGTTCTTCATAGGCCACATGTCCGAGCCCTGCTTGCTCCGGAGCGCAAAGCTTTTGCTTGTCCGCGCAAACCGGTCTTGCGTGTAGGCGGCGGCCATCTAGAATCTCGCCGGCGGGCCAGCTTGTGCAATGCACAAACGGCGTTCATCATGGCTGTTTGACGGGTGGGCGGACGATGAACCTGGTATTCTCGACAGACGATCTGGAGCCGTCGAAGCGATATGCCGCCTGGCAAGGCGCCATCTGCGATGTCTACGTTCATGTCGACGTCAATGCCGAGGAGCGGTCCGACTATCACGGCTTCATTCGCGAGGCGCATTTCGGTGCGGTCACGATGACCGATGTGCTGCTGTCGGAGCAACGCATCTCGCGGCGCGAGCGGCACATCGCAAAACTCGACAAGGATTGCTACTACGTCGAATTCGTCCAGCAGGGACGGGTCAACGTTCTGCAGGCTGGCCAGACCTTGCTGTCGAATCCGGGCGTCGGCGCAATTTTTTCGGCGTCTGAAGCCTATGATCTCGAATGCGTCGGCAAGGTCCGGTCGCTCTATCTCGAGATCCCACGCACGGAATTTTCAGCCCGTTTCAGCGAGGGGCGCCTGCCGGTCGTCACCACGATGGCGACGAGCCGCGGCCTCGGGCGCATCGCCGCCGAGTTCTGCGCGACGCTCGCCGCGGAAGGTGCGTCCCTGGATGAGACCGCCAGGACGCGCCTTGGCGCTGAACTGATGGATGTGCTGGCGCTGACGCTCGACATGGGCGACCGGGACGAATTCTCCGAGGATGCAAGCGCCCAGCAGGCCCGCCTGCGCTCGGTCAAGACCTGGATCGAAGGGCATCTCACCGACGCCGATCTGTCGCTGGAGAGGATCGCCAAGAGCAACGGCGTCTCGCTCAGGCATCTGCACTATCTCTTCAGGCTCACCGATGTCTCGGTGTCCGAATGGATTTTGGATCGCCGGCTTCAGCGTTGTTACGACGTCTTGACGCGTCCCGAGTTACGGTCCCTCTCGATCACCGAGGTTGCCTATCAGCTCGGCTTCAGCTCATCGTCCTATTTCAGTACGGTGTTTCGCAGGAAGTTCGGGCACAGCCCGTCGGATTTGCGGCGCCGCTAGCGGACTTTTAACGCGGCGAGGCCGTGCCGGGTTCGTCGTTGGCGCCGAGCGCACCCACGCGACTCGGCACAGATGCCGCAAACCCACAAGACGCAAGATTTCAAGCAAGAAATCGAACAAATGAAGACATCACACGGAGGGACACATGACCGGCGACATTGCAGCCACCATCGCGAAAGCGCGCGAGCATTCGATCGGCGATCTTCTCCGCCGCTCGGCCGGCCGCGAGCCGAACAAGCTCGCTGTGAGCTGCGGCAAGGTGAGCTGGAGCTTTGCCGAGATGGATGCGATCTGCAACCGGCTTGGTCGCGGGCTGCTGGGTCTCGGCGTGAAGAAAGGCGATCGCGTCGCCGTGCTCTCGCGCAATTCGCACGCCTTTGCGGCGCTGCGCTTTGCCCTGGCGCGGATCGGCGCGGTGCTGGTGCCGATCAACTTCATGCTCAATCCGGACGAGATCAATTTCATCCTGAAGAGCTCCGGCGCCAGGCTGCTTGCGACTGGTCCTGACTTCGTCGAGCCGGCCCGCGCCGCTTCAGCCAAGGATTGCGCCGTCGAAAAAATGATCTGGCTGCCGGGCGAGGATCCGGCCACGGCGTCCGCGGGACTCACCACCTTCGACGATCTCCTCCATGCCGATGGCTCGTACCTGGACGCGTCCGTCGACGGCCGCGATCTCGCGCAGATCGTCTACACCAGCGGCACGGAATCCCTGCCCAAGGGCGCCATGCTGACCCATGAAGCCGTGATGTGGCAGTATGTCAGCTGTATCATCGACGGCGGCATGAGCGTGGACGACAAGTTTTTGCACGCGCTGCCGCTCTATCACTGCGCCCAGTTGGATGTGTTCCTCGGGCCGCAAATCTATCTCGGTGCCTCCGGCGTCATCACGGGCAAGCCGACCGCCGGCAACATCCTGGCACTGATCCAGGCGCACAAGATCAACTCGTTCTTTGCGCCGCCGACGATCTGGATCGCGATGCTGCGCTCGCCTGATTTCGACAAGACCGATCTGTCGACGCTGCAGAAGGGCTATTATGGCGCTTCGATCATGCCGGTGGAAGTCTTGCTCGAACTTCAGCGCCGCCTACCCGCCGTCAAATTCTGGAATTTCTACGGTCAGACCGAGATCGCGCCGCTTGCAACCGTGCTGCGGCCGGAGGATCAGTTGCGCAAGGCCGGCTCGGCCGGCAAGCCCGTGCTCAATGTCGAGACGCGCGTGGTCAACACGTCGATGGAGGACGTCAGGGTTGGCGAGGTCGGCGAGATCGTGCATCGCTCGCCGCATCTGTTGTCAGGCTACTACAACGATCCTGCGAAGACCGCGGTGGCGTTTACCGGAGGCTGGTTTCACTCCGGCGATCTCGCCACCGTCGATGAAGAAGGCCACATCACCGTGGTCGATCGCGTCAAGGACATGATCAAGAGCGGCGGCGAGAACGTCGCCAGCCGCGAGGTCGAGGAGATGGTCTATCGTATTCCCGCGGTCTCCGAGGTTGCCGTCGTCGGCCTGCCTGATCCGCGTTGGATCGAGGCGGTCACGGCCATCGTCGTGGTCAAAACCGGCGAGGAACTGGACGAGGACACCGTCATCCAGCATTGCGCCGGCCAGATGGCGTCTTTCAAGGTGCCGAAGCGCGTGATCTTCGTGGATAGCCTGCCGAAGAACCCGAGCGGCAAGCTGCTCAAGCGCGAGCTGCGTCAGCGCTACGTCGGCGGCGAGACTCTCGACAAGGCGATCCAGAAGAATTTCGGCACCTGAGTTGGAGTGATCGCCATGAAAGCCTGGCAGGTTGCGCGTGACTGGTCGATCGAGGGTATGGAGCTGGCCGATCTGCCGGAGCCTGTGCCCGGGCCAGGTGAGGTAACCGTGCGAGTGCGGGCTTCGTCTCTGAACTATCGTGACCTGCTTACAATCCAAGGCAAGGGCGGGGTCACCAGGCTTCCCTTGATCCCGTTCTCGGACGGAGCAGGTGAGGTGGTCGCTGTCGGCGATGACGTCGCCCGCGTGGCAGTTGGCGATCGCGTCTGCCCGATGTTCTTTCAGTCCTGGATCGATGGAAAAGTGTCGGCGGCAGCCCGCCGTTATGCGCTGGGCGGCACGCGGCCGGGCGTTTTGCAGGAGGTCATGCTGCTCGACGCCGAGGGCGTCAGCCGCATCCCCTCCCATCTTTCGTTCCAGGAAGCAGCAACGCTTCCTTGCGCCGGGCTCACCGCCTGGCGTGCGCTGTTCGAGGAAGCCAAAGTGCAGCCCGGCGATACCATGCTGGTGCAGGGCACGGGCGGCGTCTCGATCTTCGCGCTGCAATTCGCAAAGCTCGCCGGCGCGAGCGTGATCGTGACGTCGTCGAGCGATGAGAAGCTCGAACGCGCCAAGGCGCTCGGCGCCGATCACACCATCAACTATCGCTCGGTGCCGGAATGGGGCAAGGCGGCTGCGGAGTGGACCGGCGGCGGCGTGGACCACGTCGTCGAGGTCGGCGGCAAGGATACGTTCGGGCAATCGCTCGAAGCGGCGCGCGTCGGCGGCACCATTCTCGTGATCGGCGTGCTCTCGGGCTTCTCGCAACAGATCGCGATCCCAAACCTGTTCTCCAAGAATTTGCACGTCATCGGCCTATCCGTCGGCAGCCGTCGCATGTTCGAGGGCATGGCTGCTGCCATCGGACGCAATGCGATGAACCCGGTGATCGATCGCGTGTTCGGCTTTCATGCCGTGCCCGAGGCGCTGCGGCTGATGCAGCAGGGCGGACATTTCGGCAAGATCGTGGTGGAGTATCCGTAGGGCCTGTCGCTTCAATACTTCTTCACGTGTGCGCCGAAGGCCAGCCAGAGCGCCATCGATGCAAGGCCAGAGGTCCCGAGCAGCAAGAAGGTCGGGCCATAGCCGATCCACTGCGCGATCCAGCCGCCGAGTGCGGGACTTAAGCTTGCACCGACACCCTGCACGGTGATGACGGCACCTTGACCGAGATTGATGCGACCGGTGCCGTCCAGCGAGCGCGCGACCATGCCGGGGACGGCGACTGTCTGTAATCCGGTGCCGATGCCGTCCAACACCTGCATCGGGATCACTCCCCACCATCCCGTCACGAAGAACGCAAGCACGCCGCGTACGGGTAGGAACATGAAGGAGACCAGGATCACCGGCCAGTAATTGCGCCTGCCCGCGGCCTGCATGGCAACCAGCGAGGTCACGACCATCACGCCTTGCGCAATGACCACAGTCGTCGCAACGAAGCTCGGGCCATTGGCTTGTCGTTGCGCCACGGCAGCAAGGCCATAGAGCGGGACGATCGCCGCATTGCCGAGGTGGAAGATTGCAAGCGCAAGCGCCAGCACCAGGAGTGGCTTGTGCTTGAGGAGGACGGACATGGCATCCGGCGGGTTCTTGCTCTCGTCCTCCTTGCTGCCGCGGGCCTGACGGTCGTCGATCGCCGTTGCCGGGATCATCAGCACGCACGCGATCGCGATGGCACCGAACACGGCCGCCAGCACGAACACCGCGACGTAGCCGAATTTGTAGCCGAGATAGCCAGACAGCGCGGCTCCGACCATGTTGCCGGCATGATTGAAGGCCTGGTTGCGCCCGTTCAGCGCGTTGAAGCCCTTTTGCTTAGCAATGCCGAGCGTGATGCCGGTCACCGCCGGCACGACCGCGGCGCTCGCCAGCGATTGCGCCACCTGCGAAAACGTCACCGCCCAGAAATTTTGCGAGATCAGGATAATGGCCGACGCGAGCACCACGCAGATGCCGGGGATGACGACCCACAGCCGCTTGTTGCGGCTGGAATCGATGAAGCCGCCGATTGGCGTCGTGACCAGCATGCCCGCGACATTGCCGATCGTCAGTGCCGTGCCGATCAAGCCGGTGGCCCAGCCGCGCTCTTGAAGGAATACACCGACGAACGGGCCGATGCCGGACTGCATGTCCGCCATGAAGAAATTGACGGCGAACAGGGGCCAGATGCGGGAGGGGCGCGATGTCATCGAAACGCTGAACGTGATGCTGCCGATCGCATGAAGTCTCGCGCAGGTGGAAATGGCCGACTGTTTGTGCCGGCGCGGTCCAAAAAGTAACATGCGCTGTCAGCGTTGGTTCCTCCGGGCTTGCAATTGGAGGGACGCGACGTCACCTCATCGGTGTCCACTCTCGTTCTGGATCACGCAATGCCCCTTTGGACCTGCGAAACCTGCGGTGCGCAATTTCCGGACGCTGGAACGCCGCCCGCGTCCTGCCCGATCTGCGAAGATGAGCGGCAATATGTGAACTGGAACGGCCAGGCCTTCCTCACGCGGGATGCGCTGGCAGAGCGTCATCGCCTCGTCTGGCGCGACGATCTCGGCCTGACCGGCATTGCGCTCGAGCCGAGCTTTGCCATCGGCCAGCGTGCGCTGCTGGTCCCCGATGGCAGGGGATGCGTGATGTGGGACTGCGTTCCGCTCGCGACAGCGGAAGCCGTTGCGTTAGTCAAATCGCTCGGCGGCCTGACGGCGATCGCGATCTCGCATCCGCATTATTATGGCGCGCTCGCCGACTGGAGCGAGGCATTTGGCGGGGTGCCGGTCTACCTGCACGCCGACGACCGCCAATGGGTGACGCGTCCGCATCAGTCCATCGTGCACTGGACCGGCGATCAGCATCGCATCTCGGACGATGTGCTGCTGTTGCGGACCGGTGGCCATTTCGCCGGCGCCACCATGTTGCACGATGCGCGCGGTGCCGACGGCAAGGGCGTGCTTCTGACCGGCGATATCGCGCAGGTCACGATGGATCGCCGCTTCGTCAGCTTCATGTACTCCTATCCGAACTACATGCCGCTCAACGCCGCCGCGGTACGGCGGATCGCGGCTGCGGTCGAGCCGCTCGCCTTCGACCGCATCTACGGCGCCTGGTGGGGCCGCAACATCGCTGGTGGTGCCAAGGCCGCCTTCGCGGCATCGGTCGAGCGATACATCGCGGCCATCGCCTGAGCCGGCCGGCGGAATGCCGTTGCTTTTCGCTAATATCTGTACTATGAGTACATATATTAAGCGCGACGCAACGATGCGTTTGCTGGTCCGGCACGATCAATGCATCGTGGCTTCGGCGGCGCGTTTGTGGCCGTGTGAGCGGGAATAGGACCTATGACCGGGCAGCGCGACTACGAGATCTTTGAGGCCGGCGACGTCGTGCTTCAGTCCGGCGCGGTCTTTCCGCTCAAGCTCGCCTACAAGACCTACGGCCAGCTCAGCGCGGCCAAGGACAATGTGGTCCTCTATCCGACCTCGTTCAGCGCGCAGCATTTCGACATCGAGTGGCTGATCGGGCCCGATGGTGTGCTTGACTTGACCCGCTATTTCATCGTCATTCCAAATCTATTTGGCAACGGCCTGTCGTCCTCGCCGTCAAACTCGGGCGAGGCACCTTTCCCGCCAATCACCTATCACGACGCCGTTGCGGTCCAGCATCGCCTGCTGACCGAACGCTTTGGCATCACAAAGCTCGCGCTGGTCTATGGCTGGTCGATGGGCGGCATGCAGGCCTATCACTGGGCCGCGCTGCACCCCGATATGGTCGAGCGTGCGGCGATCGTCTGCGGTAGCGCCCGCTGCGCGCCATACAATCACGTGTTTCTGGAAGCTGTGAAGGCTGCGCTATCAGGCGATCCCGCCTTCCGCGATGGCCGCTTCGTCGAGAAGCCCGTCGCCGGCTATCGTGCCATGGGTCGCGTCTATGCCGGCTGGGCGATGTCGCACGGCTTCTATCGCGACGAGCTCTGGCGCGAGGCCGGCTTCACGTCTTTGGAAGACTATCTCGTCCGTGCATGGGACGCAGCGTTTGCGCGGCGCGACGCCGACGATCTGCTGGCGCAGATCGACATTTGGCAGCGTGGCGACATCAGCCGCTGCGCGGCCTTCGGCGGCGACGTCGATCGCGCGCTGGCGGCAATCCAGGCCCATACGCTGCTGATGCCGGGGGCGACCGATCGCTACTTCGACGTGCGCGATAACGAGGACGAGCTCGGCAAGCTGATCAATGCGAAATCGGCGGTGCTGCATCCGATCCCGTCGCTGCACGGCCATCGCGCCGGCAATCCCGTCAACAATCCGCGCGACCAGGCCTTCCTCAAGGCCGAGATCGCAGAACTCCTCAACAAGTAGTGCAGGTTCCTGATCATGACTGATGCGACTGTCTCCGTTTCAGAGCCTGGCCATCGCCTGAAGCCGTTGACACCGGCGATGCTGCGCGAATTGTCGGTCCGCTCCGATCTCAAGGGCGCGGTGCGCAGCCTCTGCCACTACGGAATGGTCGTTCTGGTCGGATCGTTGGTCTGGAAGGTGAGCTCGCGCTATGGCGCCCTTTGGGCATTGCCGCTGATGGTGATCGAGGGCTATTTCCTCGCCTTCCTGTTCATGGCGTTGCACGAGACCGCGCACAAGACCGCGTTCAGGAGCCGCGGCCTCAATCTCGCGGTCGGCTATCTCTCGGCCTTCATCATCGGGCAGCCCTACGAATATTACTGCCTGTTCCATTGGGACCATCATCGCTACACCCAGGATCCGGAAAAGGACCCGGAGCTGATCGTCGGCGTGAAGCCGAAAACCGAAACCCAGATCGCGCTCGCCTACAGCGGTCTGCTCCAGGTTGCGGGCCGCCTCCGGCTGATGCTCGGCCATGCTGTCACCGGCAAGGTCACGGTGCCGTGGATCCCCGAGAGCAAGCGCGCCATCATCGTGACCGAAGCGCGCGTCTATGCCGCCCTCTATGTCCTGCTGTTCGCGCTCTCATTGTGGTTCTCTTCGACCCTGCTGCTCAAGGTCTGGATCGCCCCACTGGTCATCGGGCAATTCTTCCTGCGGCCCTATCTCCTGGCCGAGCACACCGGCTGCGAGCGTACCCGCAGCGCCTTCCAGAATACCCGCACCACCTACACCGCGGCCATCGTCAAATGGGTTGCGTGGAACATGCCCTACCATGTCGAGCACCACGCCTACCCCTCGATCCCGTTTCACGCGCTGCCGAAGCTGAACGAGATCGTCGATGGCGAAATCGTCTATCGCGGCCGCGGCTATATCCAAACGACGCGTGAGACCTGGGCCTGGTTTCGCCGGCATCGGCAGGGCGCCTGATCCCAACGCAAAACTCCGGTCGCGGTGCGACCGGAGCTTTGTCGAAGGCGGTAGATCAGTAGACGGTGTAGCCGCAGACATTCACGACGCGGACGCGCATGCCGTGGCGGGTCTGGACGACGCGCTCTTGATAGCAGTTGTTGATGCCGGTGTTGACGTAGATGCCGCCAAAGCCCCAGCCGGGACCCCAGTAGTGGTGGAAGCCGTGAGCCGAAGCGGCGGTGGGCACGAGAGCGGCAGCGCCGAGCGAGCCGGCGGCGATCAGACCAATTGCAAGCTTACGAAACATTCTCATTCTCCAGTGTGGCGCAAGGCCGTTGTTGTGTCCCTGCTTCTCGGTCGAACCGAAGCGCGATTGCGTTCACGCGGCGAGGGGAGAATCGTGTTTCAGAATTGTTTCGTGAGTCGCGGCGAAATGCGCCGCCATCAGGCTTTGCGCGCCGGGCGATAGCGCGCAGCCATGGCCTGTGTCATCTCGGCCATCTTCTCGCGGAGATCGGCGGGCTCCTGCACTTCGGCTTCGGCGCCGAGCCGCAGCAATTCAGCGGCGGCATGCCATGATGTCTTGCCCGTCGGGACTCTTGCGATACGCCAGCCGTTCGCATCAGCGGCCTCTTCAATCTGCGTGCGGGCCTTGACGTAAGGTTGGCTCAGCGCGTCGAGCAGCTTTACGCCCAACGGCGAAAGCCGCACGAGCGCGACATTCGGGTGCATCTCGGCCTCTAGCCGCAATGTCGCGTCCCGCCAATAGACGGCGAGGTCGAAATCGGCGGGGCGATCGAAGCGGTCGTCGAGCGCCGCTGCCGGGCCCGGCAGCCCCGCGAGGAAAAGCGCGCCCGCTTCGCTTTGAGACAGCCCGTTCAGCCTCACGCGATAGCCATCGAGCAGGCGGTAGCCGCCCTCGGCACCGCGGTCTGCATAAACAGGGACGCCGGACGCTGCGAGGGCGTCGATGTCGCGATAAATCGTACGCACGGAGACCTCGCAGGCCTCGGCCAGCTCGGGTGCAGTGACCTGCCCCTTGGCCTGGAGGGTAGTGAGGATCGACAACATTCGGCTCGCGCGCATGATCCCTTAAACCATACCTGACACGAGATGTCAGGTATGGTCGGCTAGAGATAGGTCAATCGCAAGCCGCTACGAAGGAGACCCCGCCATGACCGATCCGAACCGCATCACGCTGTATTATTCGCCGCAGAGCCGGGCGACCGGCACGCGGGTGCTGCTGGAGGAGCTGGGGGCGCCCTACGACCTCCATGTCCTCAACATGAAGGCGGGCGAGCAGCGAAGGCCTCCCTACCTCGCCATCAATCCGCTCGGTAAGGTGCCGGCTGTCAGGCACGGCGAGGCGCTCGTGACCGAGCAGGTCGCGATCTACATCTATCTCGCCGATCTTTTTCCTCAAGCCGGCCTCACGCCCGCGCTGAATGACCCGCTGCGCGGTCCTTATCTGCGCTGGATCGCCTATTATGGCTCCTCCTTCGAGCCTGCTTTGATCGACAAATTCATGAAACGTGAGCCCGCCCCGATCACGCAGTCGCCCTACGCCGATTACGACACCATGCTGGGAGCCCTCGAGGCGCAACTCTCGAACGGACCCTATCTTCTCGGCGAGCGGATGACCGCCGCCGATGTTCTGTGGGGCGTCGCATTCAGCTGGACCATGATGTTCGGCATCGTGCCCAAAAAGGACGTCTTCGTCCGCTATTCCGAGCGCATCACCTCGCGACCGGCGTTCCAGCGCATCAGCACGGCGGACGATGAGATGGCTGCGCAGCATGCTGTGGCCGCGGGAGGATGAAGATGCCCGAACCTCATATGATCAAGCCGATCCATACGACCAATTGTGTCGATACGTTCATCCGGGTTGCTGAGGACTGTCCGGCGTGCTCCGGTGAGGAGCCGCCGTCGCGGGCAGGGCGGCCGACGGTAGCCGGCCTGCAATATGCGATGATTGCGAACGCGCCGTACAAGTACACGTCCGACGACGTGATCTTCGCGACCTCAGCGCCGGGGCGCGAGCTTGGGTCCAAGGTGACAAGGTCGGAAAGGAACGCGGCACGCGCTGCGTTCTTTTCGCGCGGACAGGCCTGCATGCGGGCTTCAGGCCTCGGCAAGCGCTACGGCTGGGGTGTGCATGCCGACAGGGAAGGCCGTATCGCGATCTACGCTGTCGACAGCGAACGCTATCAAGCGCTGTCGCACGATTCGAGGCTCACACAAACGCGCGCGATGCGGTCGAAGCGGGGGTGATCTTCAAAACCTCGGTGTCCGCTTCTCCGCGAACGCCTTGATACCTTCCCTGATCTCGTCGCCGCGCATGCTGTCGCGGTGGCGCTGGTCTGCGGCCGCCTCGTCCAGTTCGCCGCGGGCGAATTCGTTGATGGCGCGTTTCATGCCGCGCATCGCCTTCGGTGCATTGCCGGCGAGGATGTTGGCGAGCTTGTCGACTTCCTCGTCGAGAAACTCGACCGCCACCATGGCGGTGAGGTAGCCGATCCGCAGCATTTCCGGCGCAGTAATCTTTTGCGCGGTGAGGAACAGCTTCTTGGCGTTGTCGACGCCGAGCCGGATCACGTAACGCTTGATGCCGCTCCTGTAGTAATGCAGCCCGAGCCGGGCCGCCGGCATGAACATCTCGGCGGTGTCGACGCCGATGCGGAAATCACAGGCGAGCGCGAGGTCGGTCGAGCCGCCATAGACGCCGCCATTGAGCCGGCAGATCGTCGGTACGCCGAGATCCTCGAGCCGGTTAACGACGACCTCGAAGGCCGAGCCCGCGCTCTGCTGCTCGTTGGCGCTGACCGCGCGCTCGGCGACCGAGTTGAGATCGTAGCCGGCGGAGAACGCGCGTCCCGTGCCTGTCAGCACCAGGACGCGGATATCTGGATCGGCCTCGATCCGGTCGAACAATCGGACGAGCTCGCCAAGGTCTTCGGCCTGAAGCCGGTTGAGATGTTTCGGCCGGTTGAGGCGGATGGTCGCGCGGGCGCCGTCGATTTCGAGCACGGGGCCAGAGGCCGCGTCGGCTGTCTCCGACATTCTTGTCTCCACTACCTGTTTTCGAGCGTGCGCCGTTTCGCTTCGGCGTCGATGGTTTCGGCGAGATCGGGGTGCCGGGCCATCAGCACGCGGAAGTCGACGAGGTCGAGCACGAGGAGCCGCGACACTTTCGTGGTCGACACATTGGCGCCGCGCATATTGTTGCCGAGCAGCGCCATCTCGCCGAAGAAGGCGCCTTCCCCGAGCTGGACCTTCTTGCCGGGCAGGTCGACCTCGACCTCGCCGGCGGCGATGAAATACATGCAGTCGCCCTGCGCACCCTTGCGGATGATCATGGTGCGCGCCGGCAGTTCCATGGTGCGCAGCATGTGGGTGACGTCGGCGATGGCCGCAGGCCCCAGCGCCGCGAAGAACGGCACCTTGCTGACGGATTCCCAGGTCTTGAGGAAATTGTCGCGGCGCGTCTCCGCTGCAAACCCCGTCGCGAGGATACCGGTCCAGAGGCCAAACACGCCGAGGCCGGAGATCATGACCAGCGCCGCCACCATGCGGCCGAGTGGCGTAACAGGCACGACGTCGCCATAACCTGTCGTGGTCAGCGTGACCACCGCCCACCACAATGCGGCTGGGACGCTGCCGAACGTTTGCGGCTGCACGTCCCGCTCCAGGAAATATTCGGCGACGGAGGCGAGAAAGACCACCATCAGGAAAATCACGAGCACGCTGAGCAGCGGTCCTGATTCCAGCACGAGCACGCGGCGGAGCTGGCGCAGGCCGGGAATACCAGGCACGACCTTCAACACCCACAGCACGCTCAGCAGCCAGGCCGTCTTGGGCTCGGCGCCGAGGATCAGCGCGATCGGCACGGCCAGCGCCCCGACGGTGTCGACCAGCCCGGCGGAGGAGGACATATAGAGGCCTCCCCGCCCTTGCCGCGTCATATGGCGCAGCCGGACCAGCCATTCGAACACGAAATAGACAAGGCTGGCCCACAGCAGGAAATCGACCCAGCGATGCGCCGTCTCATAGGCCGGGTCGAGCGTCAGCAGCACCATGCTGAGCACGCCCACGGTCACCGCCACATAGGCCGCCTTGGTCATGTTGCGGCCGGCGGTCGCGGCCACGAACTGGGCCAGGGCGGGAAACATCGGCTTCGGCATGCGGGATGGCGGCTCGGTCTTGGCTCTTGCGGTCCCGGGCTGGGACGTCGGCGCCAAAGTGCCCGTCCGCACGGAGGCCGTCAACGACAGGCGCCAGCCTTCGAAGCGGGTGGCTAATTTGGGCAGGTCAAGCCGTCACTTGAAATGTGGTGGCTCGTCATAGCCGCGGCGGCTGCTCAGGAACAGCAGCATCATCAAGCCGATGCCGACGACTACGGAGAACCCCGCTCCAAGCGCAAGTGCCACATAACCCTCCGTCGGGATCGGGTCGCCTTCGACCGACATGGCCGAATAGGCAAGGTAACCAACCGCGACCAGCATCCCCAGCAAGACGATGAGAAGGAGGATACGCACGGCGCGCTCTCCGGTTGTGCCCCTAACCAACGGTTGTTTTGGGACACGGTTCCGCAGGAGACCGGCCGCGATCAGCCAGAACATACCAGCCCCCGGGGCGGCTCGGGGAGCGCGGATCGATAGGTCAGGCACTCTGAGCTGTCTTGACAGCCACGACATTGGTGTCGTCATGGGGAGGAGGCAGGGCCTGACGGGTGGCTTTCTCGATCTCGCTGGCGTGGCGCTTCAGGTAGTCGCGGCGCATGCCGATCTCGTCGCGGACAAATTCGTAACCGAGCTTGAAGGTATCGAGCCCGTCGGTACTGATTGTGCCGTCGCGCAAGCCAATGACCGCGCCGCGCAAGATGCTTTCAAGCTCGTCCTGAAGACATTCGAGCTGATCCAGTGAATGGGCATGCTCGATGCGCTCGCCGATGCAGAGGATGGCGGTGGAGAGCTCGCTCGCCTTTTCCGGCGCGATGCGGGTGATCTTGGCGTAGATCGCGGCGAAGATCGAGCCGATGACGCTGAGCGCGGCAGCGCCCAGATACATCATGTCGCTGTACTTATCCATGAACGACTTGGTGTCGTCGTTGATGTAGTCGGCCGCCCCCTGATGCGCCATCACGTAGGCGTCCTTCTCGACGGAGGCAGGCTCAATGTGGGTCGCAAAGCCGTTGTCGAGCCCGAGCGCGGATTTGTTCTCGTAGACGATGCGGGCAATGTCGCCGGCGGTGGTGCCCGACATCTTGGATTGCGCGACCAACAGCCATTCGAGCCCGATGGTGTCGAGATCGTCGTCGGGGATCTCGGGCGACGCGGACAGCGTGCCCGCCGTCAGCGTCTCGTCGGAAATGCCCGGGAATTTGCGCGTCAGCGCCTTGGCCTCGTCGATCGCATTCAGCGTGAAACCACCGCGCTTGGCGACCTGCTCGTAGGCTTTGTCGCGCACTGCCTTGGATTCGTGAACGATGGCGATTACCGCGTTGAAGCCACTCGCCGGCGCGAACAGCTTGTCCAGTGTCGTGCCCTGCGGCGCCATCTGGATCTTGGCGGCGTCGGGGCTGTCGGGCGCGATATCGAGGAGGTTGCGAACGAAGGCGAGCGAGGAGTCGCTCTCGGCGAGAACCGCGACCTTCTTCTTCTTCAACTCGGCCAGCGACTTGATCTTCTTGTTGCCGGGACCAAGCAGGAGCACGATATCGTGCTCGAGCAGCGCCAGCGCGCGTGCTCGCCCTGGCACCTTGGCGTCGGTGCGCAGGATGGCGAGATCGGCCTGCTTGCGGTCGAATTGCGCGATTGCCTTGGCGCTATCGGGGTTGCTGACGATCTTGATCCGGAAACGCGAGCCGTTGTTCTTCAGCAGCGTGGCGAGCTTGTTCGCGAACAGCGCTTCGTCGCCATTGGGGGCGCCGACGGCAAATGTCAGCGTCTCCGAATTGTGCAACCATGTGCGGCCCGCCCAGACGGTCGCCAGCGACAGCAGCAGGGTCAGCACGACATACAACAGCACCTGCTGCTGATTGGTCTTGATCACTTTGGGACGCCGTGGCGGCGGGGATTCGATCGACGAGGTCGGGCCTTCAGCACTCATGGCAGCACCTGGCCTTATTCCTTGAATGGCGGGCGGCAGAACCATCGCCGGCGGCCCGCGCGAAAATTTCGTAAGCGCTTAAAAAAGAACGATAATCCTCTACCATAGGATGATAGCGCTCCAGTCCCGGAAAGCAAATTCCGCGCCGGAGGTAACCTTACTCGGGCCCAACCCTCATGTTGTCGATCCTATCACCGTTTAGCCACACTTGGCGATTTTCCGGTTCCCCCGGCTGCATTCCGGCGCGGGAAATGTCATAAATCGTCGGTCCCGATGGTTTGACGGGTCCAAGAAGAAGTTGCGCTGAACGCTCCATTTTTTTCTTTTCGAGTCAACGAGGGCGTCAGCTTTGTCGTTTCCACCCCTGTCATCGGCGGTTCCGGTTGAAGCGCTCATTGGCTGGATGTTGCTGCTTACCTTCAAGCACATCATCGCCGATTTCGTCCTGCAAACGGCCTGGATGGCGCAGGGCAAGGACCAGAAGCACGGCTGGGCTCTGCCGCTCCTAGTGCATTGCCTGATTCACTTTGCGGTTGCGTTGCCGTTGATCCTGATCGTGTCGCCAAGATTCTGGTTCGTGGCACTGATCGATTTCGTCATCCACATCACGATCGATCGCGCCAAGGGACTTATGTCGGCCAATTTCGGCGTCAACCAGGAGCACCCCTGGTTCTGGACCCTGATCGGCGTCGATCAGGCGCTGCACCATCTGACCGGCTTCGGCCTCTCCATCTTCATGGCGGCGAACTGAGGCTCAGACCTCCATCCTGAAGTCCCCGCCAGTGGCGGGATCTTGAACGATGGCCGCAAGGCCATCGCCGACCCCGTATTCAACCCGGTTGGGGCGCGCTCTGATTCGCGGCATAAGGGCAAGGACACCGGGTGACTACCGCCCAGGGTGGTTAACCTTTCATTAGAGAATTGCGCGGCATCTTCCGGACACGAGGGAGAACTGCAATGTTTTCAAGCCGCGACGCTTTTGAAAGCGATTTCTGCCCGGTTCGTGACGAGCTTCTTGGCGAGATGTACCGCGCCAATGAAAGCGGCCTGCCGAGGCTGGTTGAGAGTGTTTCCCCTGACGTCCGCGCCAGGCTGGCGTTGTTTTGCTATCGCCGCAGCCATCTGCACTCGCTGGCCGTTGCGATCGCGAGCAGCTGCAACGAGCGCGACCTGATCGAGAATGGTGGCCGCGTTGGCTCGACGCTCTACGCGCTGTCGCGCGAAGGCTCGACCAAATCGTCGCCGTCGCTGTCGGGGGGCCGCAAGCCGATCACGCTGTCGACCAAGCCGCTCTCGGTGCTCGCACCGCTGGACGACGAAATCGACGACGAGATCAGCGAAGCCGTTCCCGCCTAAGCGGCCTCGATCACAGGCAGTCCGAACTTCCGCCGCGCCATCGCGCATTCGGCGTCACCTGGCATGCAGGTGCGGCACACCTCCGGCCGCACGGCGTAGATGCCGCACGCGGTCGCCGTGCCGATCTCTCCCTGCAGCGCCGAACAGCGATCGCCCTCGCAGCGCATGCCGGATTGGCGTTCGTTGACGAGCACCTCCGGGATCAGCGCAAGCTCCTCGTCGCTCTCAATCGAGAAGCGCGGCCAGTTCTGCGAATAGCCACAGCAGGCGCCGCAGCTCTGACAGCAGCTCGACAGGTCGATCTGTTCCATCATGTATCTTTCGGCGGGCCCCAGACCAGGCTCTGCCGCCACTTCGCGCGCAGCACGTCGCGTCGTTCAGGATATCGTTCGTCGAGATAGGTCGCATCCACGACGCGGTCGGTGCGGAAGCTGCGGAAATCGCTGCGCAGTTCGCACCAGGCCGCGAGCAGGCGCACGGCTTCGAGGTAGCCGACCGAGATCGGCCAGATCATGCGCTCGCTGGGACGGCCCTGCTCGTCGCGATAGCGCAGCATGATCTTCTTGCCCTCGTGGATCTGCGTGCGCGTGCGCGCCATGTCCAGGCGGTCAGGCTCCCTGTTCCAGCTTGGCCGCGCGCGGCTCGCCGGCTCCAGCACGAAGGGCCGCAGCCGCTCGGGCACGGTGTCGGCGATCTTGGCCATCAAATCTTCGGCCGCGCGAGCCAGCGCGGAATCGGCATGGCCCGCGACCCATTGCGCGCCCAGCACCGCCGCCTCGATCTCGTCTGGCGTCAGCATCAAGGGCGGCAGGTCGAATCCCTTTTCCAGGATGTAGCCCATGCCGGCTTCGCCGCGGATCGGCACGCGCTGGCCCATCAACGTTGCGATGTCGCGATAGATGGTGCGCTTCGAGGTCTCGAGCTCGGCCGCAATCGCGTCCGCTGTCAGCGGCTTACGGGTGCGCCTCAGCACCTGGATGATCTGAAACAGCCGGTCGGCGCGTCTCATGACAATTCTCTCATCGGGGGCGGATCAGAAATCGGCGCACGGCTGCTGACAGGATGTTGGCAGCAGGGGAGTTCTATACCGGGACAACACATCGACTGAAGAGGGTTTGTCCATGATCACTCCAATCCATCTTGGCCTGGCTGGTCCGCTGTGGCGAGCGCAGGCCTCGTTGCATGCCAGAGTCTTCGGCCGCTTCGGTTTTCTGGATCTCACTGCCGTCGATCTCCGCCTAGCGCTCGCAACCGTGGTGGCACGTTCGCTGATCCAGGCTGCGGACGCGCTGGTCCGCCACGTGATGGGCCGCGCCTGGCGGGGGGCCCGTTTCGCAGAAGATATCACGGCTGCTGCCACCATGGTGGCAGCAGCCCGGCACTAGGTTCCGTCAACTCTTTCGGCAGGTTCAGGAGAGCTCACATGATCACGCTTTACGGCTTTGGCACCGGCTTCGGCCTGCCGGAAATCAGCCCCTTCGTCACCAAGACCGAGGTGCAGCTCAAGATGGCGGGACTGCCCTACCGGAAGGAGCGTGCCATGCCGCCGGCGTCACCCAAGGGGCAGCTTCCTTTCATTGATGACGGCGGTGAGGCGGTGGCCGATTCGACCTTCATCCGCGCCCATGTCGAGCGCCGCTACGGCTTCGATTTCGATGCCGGCCTCTCGTTGCAGGAGCGTGCGCAGGCCTGGGCATTCGAGCGCATGATCGAGCACCACGTCTACTGGGCGCTGGTCGGCGCCCGCTGGGTCGATCCGGTCAATTTCGCCAAGGGACCTGCGCATTTCTTCGACGGTGCGCCGGAGCACGCCAGAGAGAAGCTGCGCGAGGATGCGCAGTTCCGTGTTGCCGAGAACTATCTGCTCTCTGGTCTCGGTCGCCATGGACCGGATGACGATGTCGAGCTCGCTGTGCGTTCGCTGTTTGCCCTGTCGGTGCAGCTTGGCGACAAATCCTACCTGATGGGCAGCAAGCCCAGCGGTGTCGATGCGACTGCGTTCGGTGCGCTCGCCGGCATTCTGACGCCGTTCTTCGAGTCCAGCCTGCGCGACCGGGCCGAGGGATTTCCAAATCTCACCGCCTATGTCGACCGGATGATGGACACCTACTATCCGGAGTTCGCCTGGACGCCGCTGCGTCAGGCGGCCTGACGCCATTCGCGCAGGACCCACAAAAGAAAAGAGCCGGCCTGATGGGCCGGCTCTCGTCGTTTTGGAAACTGTCGCCGCGCTCTACTTCACCAGCGCGTACTTGCCATTCTTCACCGTCAGCAGGATACGCGAGCGCTCGTCGAGGCCGTAGCGGTCCTTTTCGGTGAAGTTGTAGACGCCCTGGCTAGCGGCCAGCTCCTTCTCGGACAGCAAGGCCTGGCGGACCGCTTCGCGGAATTCCGGCGTGCCGGGCTTTGCGGTCTTCAGCGCCGTCGGGATGATGCGCTTGAGGATCTCGAAGGCATCGTAGGAATGGCCGGCGAACTGGCTGCGGCTGTTCGGGCCGTACTTGGCTTCATAGGCTGAGTTCAGCGCGAGGCCCGGCTTCTTGGTGGCGGCTTCGTCCGGCTGGTCCTCGGGATCCATGACCGGGCCCGACGCCATCAGCACGCCTTCGGCCGCTTTGCCGGCGATGCGGATGAAGTCCATGCTGGCCGCGCCGTGGGTCTGGTAGATCAGGCCCTGATAGCCGCGCTCGCGCAGTTCGGTCTGCGGCAGCGCGGCCGCGGTGCCGGAGGCGCCGACCAGGATCGCGTCGGGATTGGCGGCCACGAGCTTCAGCACCTGGCCGGTCACCGAGGTATCCGGACGGGCGAAGCGCTCCTCGTCGACGATGGTCATGCCCATCGGCACCGCCTGCGCCTTCAGATCGTTGAACCAGAGGTCGCCATAGGAGTCTGAATAGCCGATATAGCCGAGGGTCTTGATGCCCTTCGACTTCATGTGATCGTACAGCACCTTGCCGACGATCGGGATCGGCTGTGGCATCGCCACCGACCACTTCATGCGCTCCGGCGTGATCGGGAACGGCGCGAGGCCGAAATGCGGAATACCGGCTTCGTTGGCGACGTTGGAGACAGCAATTGTCGGCGGCGTCAGCGCCGAGCCCATGATGATGTCGGCCTTGGATTCCGTCACAAAGCGACGGGCATTGGTGGTCGCGGTGGTGGGATCGCCGCCGTCGTCGAGCACGATCACTTTCAGCGGCACGCCACCGATTTCCTTCGGCACGAATTCCAGCGCATTGCGCTCGGGGATTCCGAGTGCGGCGCCCGGGCCGGTTGTCGTGGTGGTGATACCGATGGTGATCTCAGCGGTCTGGGCGAGTGCGGGCAAGGCCGGCAGCGCGAGCGTCGCCGCCGCGATGGCGGCGGTCAGGTAAAAGCGTTTCATCAATTCCTCCCTTGACGTTTTTCTTTGAAAGCAGAAATCGGGGATGAATTCAGCCCCGTCTTTTGGCGATGCGGCGATTTAGCTCCGGACTAGCTTCCTGTGAATTTGGCTACCATTTCCGGAGGGAATGGTGCCGATTTCAGTCTGTCGGGGTGATCGGGGTCGCGGCGGACCAGAACGCGCGTCTCAAAACCTTCGATCGCGAGCGCCTCGCCCTTGTAGACGTTGTGCTTCACCTCGAAGCTCGAGCGCTTGATGCTCTCGATCTTCGTTTCGATGGTGATCCAGTCGCCATAGGTCGAGGGAATGTAGAACTTGGACCGCGTGTCGACCATGGGGATGCCGACCAGGCCGTATTTGCGGACCAGGTCCTGCTTGGAGAAGCCGGCGACCTCGAACAGGGTCGACGTCGAATCGTCGAACATCGCGAAATAACGCGGATAATAGACGATGTTGGCGGGGTCGCAGTCGCCCCACTGGATCTGGACGTCGCGCCGGTTCACGAACATGCGTTGGGTGCCCTATTTCGGCGCCATGCGCAGCGAGCCGTCGAGGCGCACCACTTCGCCGTTGAGGTAGGAATTCTCGACCATGTGCAGCGCGAGCGCGGCGAACTCGTCGGCGTTGCCGAGACGGCGCGGGAAGGGGATGGCGGCGGCGAGCGAGTCCTGCGCTTCCTGCGGCAGATTGGCGAGCAGGGGCGTCAGGAACAGGCCGGGCGCGATGGTCAGCACGCGGACGCCGAACTGGGCGAGCTCGCGCGCGATCGGCAAGGTCATGCCGACGATGCCGCCCTTTGAGGCCGAGTAGGCCGACTGGCCGATCTGGCCGTCATAGGCGGCGACAGATGCGGTGTTGATGATGACGCCGCGCTCGCCCGATGCCTGCGGTTCGAGCTTGGACATCTCGGTCGCGGCGAGGCGTAGCATGTTGAAAGTGCCGATCAGGTTGACCTTGATCACCTTGTCGAAATCGGCGAGCGCCATCGGGCCGTCGCGGCCGACCACGCGCTTGGCGACGCCAATGCCGGCGCAATTGACCAGCACGCGGGCCGGTCCGTGGGCCTTGGTCGCCTGCGCGATGGCAGCTTCAGCGGAGGCCGCGTCGGAGACGTCGCAGGTGACGGCGACGCCCTTGATCTCGGCGGCAACGGTCTCCGCGAGCTTGGCATTGAGATCGCACACAGCGACCTTGGCGCCCTGCGCCGCCAGCTTTCGTGCGGTGGCCGCGCCAAGTCCCGATGCGCCGCCGGTGACGATGGCTGCCTGATCCTTCAACAACATGGCGTTCTCCTTCGATGAGTTTCTTCAGCCGACCGATATCACACGGTCAGACGGATTGGCAGCGTAGAGCTCCTCGATCAAGGCGCCGCGATGCTCGAGCACCGCACGCTGGTTGATCGAGCCCTTGTCGGTGACCTCGCCCTTGTCGATCGAGAGCGGGGTATCCATCAGGATCGCGCGCGTGACCCGCGTCGAGGAGCCGGTGGCCTGGCTGAGGAAGCGCGTCAGGCGCTCGCGGAAAGCCTCCCGCACCAGGCGGTCGCGCGCGGTGACGGTGAGATCGTCGGCCGGCAGCGTCGGATTGACCAGGCGGCAGCCGTCGAGATCGAGGACGACGAGCGCGGAGACCTCGTCGCGGTTGATGCCGGCGATGATGACATCGCGCACCAGCGGCGCGCAGGCCGCGGTGAGGCGCGCACGCAAAGGCCCGACGCTGACCCAGGTGCCGCTTGCGAGCTTGAAGTCTTCGCTGACGCGTCCGTCGAAATCGAAGCCGGCATTGAGGTCGTCAGGGTCGGCGGGCTTGAGCGCATCGCCCATCTTGTAAAATCCTTCCTCGTCGAAGGATTTTGCGGTGATGTCGGGTTGGCGCCAGTAGCCGGGCATCACGTTCGGGCCCCTGGCGCGCACTTCCATCTTGCCGTTGTTCGGCACCAGCTTGGCCTCATTGCCCGAGACCGGCAGGCCGACATGGCCCGAGCGGCTGGTGCGCGGATTGACCGACATGAAGAAGGGTGCGGTCTCGGTGGCGCCAAGGCCCGTGAGCATCGGCACGCGGTAGCCCTTTTCCTTCACCGCGAGTTCGTCGAGGCTGTTCCACACGAACGGCGACAGCGCTGCGCCGGAGAAGAACATCGCATGCAGCCGGTCGAAGAATTTTGCGCGCAGGCCCTGGTCGTCGCGCAAGTACGGCAGCAGCGATTCATAGCCCTTGGGCACGTTGAAATAGACCGTCGGCGAAATCTCCTGGAGATTGCGCACGGTCTCCTCGATGCCGCCGGGCATCGGTTTGCCGGCGTCGAGATACATCGAGCCGCCATTGTACAGCGTCAGTCCGATATTGTGGTTGCCGCCAAAGGTATGATTCCAGGGCAACCAGTCGATGATGACAGGCGGCTCATCCTTGAGGAAGGCAAGCGTCTCGCGCAGCATCACCTGGTTGGCGCAGATCATGCGCTGGGTGTTGATGACCGCCTTGGGATTGCCTGTTGAGCCCGAGGTCAGCAGGAATTTTGCGATCGTGTCGGGGCCGATCTTCTCATGGACCTCGTCGAGATCGCTACGAACAGGCGTTGCCATGAGGTCGGCGAGCAGGGTGACGTCGCGGCCCGGCACATGGCCATAGGACGCGGCGATCTCGGTGCCGAGCGAGACATTGGCGGCGAGCGCGTCCGCGAACTTGTCGGCATCCTCGGCGAAAACGAGGCCGGGCGTCAGCAGCTTCATCAAATAGGCGAGCTTGCCGTAATCCTTCGACACCAGCGAATAGGCCGGCGACACCGGGCAGAACGGAATGCCGGCATAGAAGGCGCCGAAGGCGAGCAAGGCGTGATCGATCGAATTGCCGGAGAGGATGACGACCGGCCGCTCCGCCGACAGGCCGCGCTGGATCAGGCCTGATGCGATATGCCGGCTCGCGGTGAGCAGCTCGGCATAGGTAATCTTGCGCCAGCCGCGGCCGCCTTCACGCTCCGCCATGAAGACACGGTCCGGCGTCGTCGTCGCCCAGTGATGCAGGCGGTCGGTGATGCGGACGGGATAGTCGCCGAGCGGTTGCTTCGGCCGCAGATAGATCGTGCCATCGGCGCGCCGCTCGATATCGACGACGGGATCGCCGAAAGAGATCGGCCGCAGCGGAGAATGGCTCACGCCGCGCTCTGTGCTGGAAGAGGACGGCTGTGCGCTCATGACTTCGGCTTTACCTTCGCGGTCTTGTGCTCGAGGAATTCACGGATCCTGCGTTTTGCTTCTTTGTCGCTCTGCGCAACGGTGGCCATCAACGATTCCATCAGAAGGCCCGTCTGCGGATTGGCTTCCGCGATCATCGGCAGCGCCTGCAGCACGGCGAAATTCGTCAGCGGCGCGTTCGACGCGATCTTGGCCGCAAGCTCGAGCGCCTTGACTAAGCCGTTGCCGGCCTCCGTCACATATTGCGCAAAGCCGTAGGAGGCACCCTCGGTCGCGCTATAGACGCGACCGGTCAGCATCATGTCCATCATCCGGGCGACGCCGATCAGCCGCGGCAGCCGCACCGAGCCACCGCCACCGACGAAGATGCCGCGCTGCCCCTCGGGCAGGGCGAAATAGGTCGAGGGTTCGGCGACGCGGATGTGCGCCGCGCAGGCAAGCTCCAGCCCGCCGCCGATCACGGCGCCCTTCAGAGCGGCGATGACTGGGACGCGGCTATACTGGATACGATCGAACACCCGGTGCCACATCTGTGAATGCAGGAGGCCGCCGGTGGCGTCGTGGTCCTGGAGCTCGGACAGGTCGAGGCCGCTTGAAAAATGGTCGCCGATGCCGTGAATGACCACGGCGCCGATATCCTCGGGCAGGGCCGCAAAATATTCGCCAATTTCGAGAATAATGCCGTCATTGAGCGCATTGCGCTTGGCCGGACGGTTCAGACCCACGGTCAGAACCCGGTCCACCCTCTCGATTTGCAGCAGCCCGGAGGCGCCCGCGGCAGCGGTCTCGGCGTTTCCCTGTGTCATTTGCGTCCTTATCAGAATAGTTATGTTGTATAACGAATTCGGGAGGAGTCAATAAGGACCGTTCCCAACGAGGCTTGCGAAGGGCGCCGAGTGTGAATGGACCGGTGTAGTGTCGGAGAGCGGCTTTAGGCCGTTTCAGTGATCATCCTCTTGGCCGCCTGAGCCAGCAGACCAGAACGGGTGTATCCGTGCGTCTCGGCGTATTTGTCGATCCGCTCAAGGACGTCGCCGGGCAAGGTGACATTGACGCGCACGATTTTTGGCTGATCGTTCTTGACCGAAACCAGAATGGCGACTCCCGAGCGGTTTTCCGGATCCGACATGATCTCCTCGAGCGACGAAGGCTCGGGAATCGCTTCCCCATCTTCCGTCAGGCCCTCAAGATGAAGTGCTAGAGCCTCCTCAGCCATATCGCGTGCTTCGTCGAGCGTGGTGCCAGCGGTCACGACTCCCGGCAGATCAGGAAATGAGACGCCGAAATCGCTGTTGGCGTCCTTATGGATCAGACCGATGTAGTGACGCATGGCACTCACTTCAGCTTCAGTCCGGATTGCTTTTCGATGCTCTTCAGCGTCCCGAACGGGATGTCCCGCTCTGGATGAGGGACGGTCGCGCGGCCCGGTTTCGTAGGGTGCTTGAATTGGACGTGGCGGCCTCTTGAGCCACTTGGACCCAGCCATCCCTCAAAAGGGCCGAGATAATGTCCCGGCTATTCATGGTGTGTATTTATACACATCTGAGGTTTCTGTCAATGTGGCCCTCACACCACCTGATGCACGTCAATCACCACGCGATCAGCGTGCCGCGCGGCTGCGCCGACAAAGATGTGCTCCATCAGCCAGCGATATTTCGCGTGGCCCGTCTCGAATCTCGGGACCGTGCGGAAATAGATCAGCTTGGGATCAACGGGCTCGCCGCGCTTGAGCCTTTGCAGCAGCTCGATTGGGCCGAAGCGCATGCCCTTGTTTTCGACATAGACGATTGCGCCGTCGTCGGTCTCGAAGGCGTATTTGGCTTCGAGGTCGATCAGCTCGTTGGGTCGGATGGTCTGGAAGTCGGCGCCGAAAGGCAGCACCTTGCCTGATATCGCGCCCTTCACTTCGCCGCCGACGATCGGGATGATGCGGCGGACGCCGATGCCGGTCTCGCCGGCGGTGACGACGTCGCCGATGCGAGCGGTGATGGTGAAGACGTACTTCGTCTCGAGCGTCGGTGTGTTCATCGCTTCGCCTCGCTAGTGCGCCATCATCCGCATCGGCAGCCATGTCGCCAACAGCGGGAAGGCGATCAGGATCACGAGGCGCACGAGATCCGTCGCCACGAACGGGATCACGCCCTTGAAGATCGTGGAGAAGGAGACGTCCTTCACCACGCTCTTGATGACAAAGACGTTCATGCCGACAGGCGGATGGATCAAGCCGAGCTCGACCGTCATGACGATGATGACGCCGAACCAGATCGGATCGAAGCCGAGATGCGTGATCACGGGGAAGATGATCGGCACGGTCAGGATGATCATCGCCATGGCGTCCATCAGGCAGCCGAGCACGAGATACATCACCATGATCAGCGCCAGCACGCCGTAAGGACCGAGGCCAAGGCCGGTGAGGAATTCGGTCACCTTCTGCGGTGTCTGCGTCACGGTCAGGAAGTAGCCGAAGATCAGCGCGCCGATCAGCACGGTGAACACAGCAGCCGCGGTGCGCGTCGCCTGGAGCAGTGAGGCCAGGATCTTCTCGCGGTCGAGCCGCCCCGTGACGACGCCGATGATGAAGGCACCGGTCGCGCCGACGCCACCGGCCTCGGTCGGGGTGAAACGCGGCAGGAAGGGCAGGCCGTAAAGGCCGCCGATCACGAACACGAACAGCAGCACCGGCGCCCAGATGTCCTTCAGCCCGGCGAAACGCTCGCGCCAGGGCAGCACCTTGCCCTTGGGCAGGAAGTCGGGGCGGAAATAGCCGATCAGGAAGATCGTGATCATGTACATGGTCATCGCCAGCAGGCCCGGGATAATGCCGGCGATGAAGAGTTTGCCGATATCCTGCTCGGTGATAATGCCATAGACGGCAAGCACGGTGGAGGGCGGGAGCATCGCGCCGAGCGTGCCGCCCGCCGCAATCACGCCTGTGGCAAAGGACTGCGGATAGCCAAAGCGCCGCATCTCGGGATAGGCGACGGCGGAGAAGGTCGCCGCCGTCGCAACCGAGGAGCCGCAGATCGCGGCAAAGCCGCCGCAGGCGCCGACGGTCGCGATGCCGAGCCCGCCGCGCAAATGTCCGACAAAGCCGTTGGCGGCGCGGAACAGCTCACGGCTCATGCCGGAATTGCTGACGAAGGAACCCATCAGCAAAAACATTGGAATGACGCCGAACGTGTAGTCGGTGACCGTGCGCATCGAGGTCTGGCCGACCAGCTTCAGCGCCGGCGTCGCGCCGACCAGATAGGAGAAGCCGGAGACGCCGACGAGGCCCATGGCCATGCCGACGGGCACGCGCAGCAGCATCAGGGCGAACAGGGAGATGAAGCCGATTACGGCGACGGCATCGGTGCTCATGATCACTCCGTCGCCTTCAGCTTGGGGTCGTGCATCTCTTCGGGGTGGAAGATCAGTCGGTAGGTGCGGATCGCGATCAGCAGAACGGCCGAGACGTCGCCGATCCAGGCGATGGCGAAGAACGGCCAGGTCGGCATGTGCATGTCGAAGGTCTGGACGTTGTCGTTGTAGGTGCCGCGCACCTTGTCGAACAGCGTCCAGGTCTGCACCGTGACGACGAACAACAGCACCAGCGTCGCGAACACGTCGATCCAGCGCTGGTAGCGCGGCCCGACATTGCCCCAGACGAGGTCGACCGTGATGTGCGTGCCGCGATAGGAGGTCGCCGCGATGCCCCAGAAGATCAGGATGCCGAGCAGCATGCGACCGATGTCGAAGGAGTCAGGGATCGAATAGTTCAGCGTGTTGCGCAGCAGCACCGACAGAAAGATGTCGAGCGCGACGATGCCGACGAACGCGGCGGCGATCCATTCGATCGAATCGATCACGCGGTCCATCCAGGAGCGCTTCATGGGTGAACGGTCCTCAAGTTTGCAGGAAAACGGCGGCGGAACAATTCCCGCCGCCGCTTCTGTTTCGGTGGAAACTACTCCGCCAGCGCGTTGTACTTCTTCAGCGACGCCTTCAGTTCGCCAAGCGCTGCGTCGGGATCGATGCCGGCCTTCTTGGCGCCATCACCCCAGGTCTTGACCAGCGGCTCGGCCGCCTTCTTCCAGGCGGCGGTCTGGTCCGGGGTCAGCTTGTAGACCTCGTGACCTTCTTCCGCCTTCACCTTGTCGATGCCGGCGTCTTCGAACTTGCCCCAGTGCTCGCCGACCACGCCCGCCATTTCCGTCGAGCAGTTCTTGTCGATCGCGGCCTTCTGCTTGTCGGACATCGCATTGTACTTGTCCTTGTTTATCACGAACACGAAGGTCGTCGTGTAGAGCGGTGCCTCCATATGGTACTTCGTCACCTTGTCGATGCCGAACAGGACCAGCGAGCCCCAGGGGAAGGTGACGCCGTCGGCGACGCCGCGCTCGATTATGTCGCGCACTTCAGGGGCGGAGGACTGCACATTGGTGCCGCCGAGCGCGGTGACGAAGTTCGCCATGGTGGCGTGGGCCGGGCGGATCTTCATGCCCTTCACGTCCTCCGGCATCACGATCTTCTTGGTGCGGGAGTGGAAGGAGGAGGGCGAGTGGACGAAGGCGAGGCAGTACTTGACGTCCTTCATCTCCTTCTCTGCATATTTGCGGTACCAGGCGTCCAGACCCTCCGAACCGCCCTTGGCGTCCGAGATCAGGAACGGCAATTCGCCGGCGCCGATGATCGGGAAGCGGCCGGGCTGATAGCCAGGATTGACGTAGGTGACGTCGGCGATGCCGTCGCGCGCCATGTCGTAATGGTCGAACGCCTTGCCGAGCTGCTGGGCCGGAAACACCTTGCCCGTGATGGTGCCGCCGGAATCCTTGTTCACCGCGGCCACCCAGTCTTCCAGCGACTTTTGCAGCGGATGCGACGCTGGCACCCAATGCGAGACCTTCAGATCCACAGTCTTGTCCTGCGCGAACGCAGGGCTCACGCTTGCTGCCAGCAGCAAAGCCAGACAGGCCTTCCTCATCACGTGTCTCTCCCATTTTGTGAATTCGGGCTTCGACGGCCCGGTCTCATTAGTTAACATGTTATCTAATTAGCCGGCGCATTCAAGCCGGAACTGCTGCGTCATCTACGTCAGCGATGTTGCATGGATTTGTCGCTGCCCGGGCGACCAGCCTCCCCTTTTGCCCAACCGTTATATGATATAATTATCCAGTGCGGAGCAACGCGACAAGCGAGCCGCGGCGAAGCCTACAGGATCGGGAGGAGCAAGTATTGCGGACAAAAGTCGCAATCATCGGGGCCGGGCCGGCCGGATTGTTGCTTGGGCAACTTCTGCACCGATATGGCATCGACAATTTCATTCTCGAACGGCAGAGCCCGGATTACGTGCTCGGCCGCATCCGCGCGGGCCTTCTCGAGGAAGGAACTGTCGCACTGCTGGACCAGGCCGGCGCTGGCGCACGGGCGCATGTGGAAGGCCTGTTGCATGAAGGCATCGAGCTCGCCTTCGCCGGCCGTCGTCACCGCATCGACATGAAGGCCGCCACCGGCAAGACGGTCATGATCTACGGCCAGACCGAGGTGACGCTCGACCTCATGAATGCGCGCAAGGCCGCCGGTCTCACCACCGTCTACGAGGCCAAGGATGTGCAGCCGCATGATTTCGACGGCGGTCACCCGCGCGTAACCTGGGTCAAGGACGGCGTCACCCACACGCTCGATTGCGATTTCATTGCCGGTTGCGACGGCTTCCACGGCGTCAGCCGCGCGAGCGTGCCTGATACGGCGATCGAGGAGTTTGAGCGGGTCTATCCGTTCGGCTGGCTCGGTATCCTCTCCGAGACGCCGCCGGTTAGTCACGAACTGATCTATTCCAACCACGCCCGCGGTTTCGCGCTCTGCACGATGCGTTCGATGAAGCGCAGCCGGCATTACGTGCAGTGCTCGCTCGACGACCATGTCGACCAATGGCCGGACGATCGTTTCTGGGACGAGCTGAAGCGACGGCTCGACCAGGAGGCCGCCGATAGCCTCATCACCGGCCCCTCGATCGAGAAGAGCATCGCGCCCCTGCGCAGCTTCGTCGCCGAGCCGATGCGTTTTGGCAAGATGTTCCTGTGCGGCGACGCCGCCCATATCGTGCCGCCGACCGGCGCCAAGGGGCTGAACCTCGCCGCCAGTGATGCGCATTACTTGTCGAGCGCGCTCCGCGAGTTCTACGACGAGAAATCGAGCGCCGGCATTGATGCCTATTCCGCCAAGGCGCTGGCACGTGTCTGGAAGGCGGTGCGCTTCTCCTGGTGGATGACCTCGATGCTGCACAAATTCCCTGACAATGGCAGCATCGGCGCGCGCATCCAGGTCGCCGAGCTCGACTACGTCACGCAGTCGCAGGCGGCGATGACGTCACTGTCGGAGAATTATGTGGGGCTGCCGTTTTAGGGCGGTGCCGTGGGGTGGGCAAAGGCGCAAAGCGCCGTCCCTACCGCCTCGTCATGATTGGGAAAGTTGGTGGGCACGCTTCGCTTTGCCCACCCTGCGGCACTGTCAATTAGGCGCCCAGCGTTTCAAACACCCGCGCAAATGCCGTTTAAAACTTTGTAATTGATGCGCCGGTCATGTCCATCGCGTTCAATGCTGGCCATCAGCAACGCGAGACACGCATGACCAACATCGATATCCCTGAAGGCTTCGAGCCGCTCTCCCGCAAGAGCCCGATGACCGAGCCGTGGGAGCCGCTCTACGCGAAAAAGACCGCCCGCGCCGTTATCATCGGCCTCCGGCTAGCAAGGCCGCACACCAATGGTCGCGGCCTGATCCATGGCGGCCTGATGGCCGCGCTCGCTGACAATGCCATGGGCTATAGCTGCGCCCAGGTGACGAACTGGACCACCTCGTTCGTGACGGTCTCGCTGTCGATCGATTTCGTCGGCTCGGCCGAGATCGGCCAATGGTGTTCGATCGAGAGCGACGTCATCAAGACAGGCAAGACGATCTGCTTTGCGCAGAGCCTGATCAAGGCCGACGGCGTCGTGATCGCGCGGGCCAGCGGCACGTTTCGCGTGGTGCCAAAGAAGGGCTGAGCCTAGCCAAACTTCCACTGGGTCGTCTCCACCACGAGATCGATGAAGGCGCGCACCTTGGCCGAGAGCAGACGCGAGGTCGGATAGACGATGTGGATCGGAAGCGCCGGCTGCTCGTATTTCGTCAGCAGGATTTTCAGCCGGCCGCGCTTCAGACCCTCGGCCGCCTGATAGGCCAGCACGCGGGTGATGCCGCCGCCCGCCTCGGCATATTGCAGGGCGGCGTCGGCGCTGTTGCTGGTGAAGCGCGGAGATGGCGTCACCTCGATGTCGCGGCCGTCATGCGCGAAGCGCCACGTCGTTGCAGGACCGAACAGAATGGTCTGGTGCTCGGCCAGCGCCTCCGGCGTCTTCGGCTCACCATGGCGCTTGAGATAGCCTGGCGTTGCCACCGTGATGCGCCGCATCTCGCCGACCTGTCGCGCAACCAGTGAGGAATCGGCGAGATGACCGATCCGCACCGCAGCGTCGACGGCGTCCTCGACGAGGTTGACGAGATTGTCAGATAGCCGCAGTTCGCAGGCCACCTCAGGGTAGCGCTTGAGATAGTCGGTCATGACAGGTCCGACGTGGAGCCGGCCGAAGCCGAGCGGCGCCGATACAACCAGCCGCCCGCTCGGCCGGTTGCGCTCCTCCCGCGCCGAGCCGTCGGCTTCCTCGACATCGGCGAGGATCCGCCGGGCGCGCTCCAGATAGCGAGTGCCGACGTCGGTCAATCGCACCTGCCGGGTGGTCCGTTGCAGCAGCCGCGCGCCGAGACGCTCCTCAAGCGCCGCGATCAGCCGCGTCACCGCCGAGGGCGACAGCCGTAGCTTGCGCGCCGCTGGCGCAAAGCCGCGCAGATCGGCGACGGTGACGAAGACGCGCATGGCATCAAAGCGGTCCATGGCAATTATTGCATATATAGCAATAATGAAGTGTCAACTCTCCCGATTGTTTTAGACAGCAGAACGTCCATTTCAGGGAGCGAGAGACGCGGCAATGCGCCGGAATTTCAGGAGATCTTCCGATGAACGCAGTTCACACTTATGCGAGCGACGTGGCCTTCACCCCCGCGGTGAAGGCGATCCAGGCACGCAAGGGCTCGCGCGAGGCCTATGGCCGCGTCGAGCAGCGCGGCTGGCGCACCGAGGTCGACGAGAACCTCGAGGCATTCCTGGCTGATGCCAGCAGCTTCTACTTTGCGACGGCGTCAGCTGACGGCCAGCCCTATATCCAGCATCGCGGCGGCCCGAAGGGTTTTCTGAAGGTGCTGGACAAGCAGACGCTCGCCTTCGCCGACTATGCCGGCAACCAGCAATATCTGACCCAGGGCAATCTCTCGGAGAATCCCAAGGCCTACATCTTCGTGATGGACTATGCGCATCGCCGCCGGGTGAAGATCTGGGGCGAGGCGCGGGTGGTCGAGGACGATGATGCGCTGACGGAGGCGCTGATGCCGAAGGGCTATCGCGCGCGGCCCGAGCAGGTGATTCTCTTCAAGATCGCGGCCTGGGATACCAACTGCCCGCAGCACATTCCGCAGAAGTTCGACGCGCCCGATGTGGCAGCGGCGCTGGCCACCAGGGATCAGCGGATCGCGGAGCTCGAGGCGCAAATTGCCGCGCTGAAGAGCCAGGCGACGGCGGACGAGAGCTAGTCGTCGACGTCGTCCTGCGTGCGCCCGAACAGATGCACGATGCCGGGCGTCGCGATCGTCACGAAGACAAAGCGCGACAGGTGATGGGCACCGACAAAGATCGGATCGATGTGCAGCGTAAGCGCCAGCGCCAGCATCGCATCCATCGCGCCGGGCGCGAACGCAACGACGACGTCGGAGAATTTCACCTGCGTGGTGAGCGCGACGATGCCGACGAAGATGGCGGAGACTGCGATCGCAACGGCAAACGAGCCGAGCGCGGCGTTGATGTGGCCGGCCAGCGTCTTGATCCGCATCCGGGCAAATCGGCTGCCGATCAGGGCGCCAATGCCGACCAGCGACACGCCGCGCACCCAGTTCGGCAGGCCGCCGTCGACCCAGCCAGCGCCGTGCAGCACGCTGGAGGCGATCATCGCGCCGAACATCCAGCTCGCCGGAAACTTGATCAACCGCAGGACGAGCGATGCCGCCAGCGAGGCGGCGACCAGTTCTGCAAGATCGAGCGGCGAGGCGATGGTTGTCGTCAGCGACGGCGAGACGGAGGGCGCGACGCCTGCGATCGCCAGCACCATCGGCAGCGCCGCGGTCAGGATGATCACGCGCATGGTCTGCACCACCGCGATACCAGGTAAATCGGCGCCGCGCTCGACTGCCAGGATGGTGATCTGCGAGAGCGCACCGGGGCTGCCGGCAAGGAAGGCGGAGGTGCGGTCCCAGCCATGGACGCGCTGCAGGTAATAGCTGGAGCCGAAGGTCGAGCAGAAGGTGGCGAGCGCCAGCAGCCCGATGGTCAGCGGATAGGCGCTGACCTGCTGGATCAGGTGACGCGATACGACCGAGCCCAGCGAAATGCCGAGCAGCACCAGCACGGTCTGGGTCAGGAGCGGCGGTACCGCAAGCTGGCGTCCGGCAATCGCAGCGATCCCGACCGCGATCATCGAGCCCGAGATCAACCCGCCCGGCAGACCCATGGCCACGAACGCCAGTCCACCGGCTGCGCCGATGATAAGCGTCTCCGCAGTGCTCAAAACCTTGGCACGGCTCGGCCAGACGAACGGAAGGGAGGCGGTGGTTTGCTTCACGCCGCCTTATCGCAAATCGGCGAGAGGCACACAATTGCAGGCTCGTCATGCCGCAATGCGTGCGCCTCCCGCCAAAGGCGAGGAAAGAATTGTGACGGATTTACTTCTTGTCGGCGGCGGGCGCAGGTGCGGCCATGCCGCCGCCCTTCGCGGTCTTGATGCACTCGGAGCGGAATTTCTTGCGCTCCTTGCCATGCAGGCCCTTGGCGTCCGCCTGCTTGGAGCATTCCAGCGACTCGGCCGAGTGCTCCTTCGGTGCCTTCTTGTCGGTCGTGGCGGCAGCGTCGGTCTTCATATCAGACTTGGTGGCCGGCGCCGCGGTCTGGGCGAAGGCGGTGCCGGTGGCGAACAGGGAGGCGATCGCGACGACGGCAAGGCGGGAGGCGAGGGTCATGATGTGGCTCTTCTTGCGAGAGTTGCGGAGGGCCGCGAACGTCGGCCCGTGTTGCTGAACGCCACATGAATAACCTGAACAGAGCGGGCACTATATTTTGGCCCCGACCACCATCGCTTCCTTGTCCGAAGTCGCCGGCACGCTAGGATAGCAATCCTCGTTTTGCTTCCCTGAGGGAGACCAAGGATGACCATTCAAACGAAATTGTTGTGTGCAATTGCGGTGACGGGCGTTGCTGCGCTGGTGGCGAGCGTACCGGCCCAGGCGCTGACCTCGCAGGAGTGCAGCGCGAAATATCAGGCCGCCAAGAAGGACGGCTCGCTCGGCACCATGAAGTGGAATGACTTCCGTAAGGCCCAGTGCGGCGCCGACGCGACGCCTGCGGCAGCACCGGCCGCTGCTGCTCCGGCGGCGCCTCCGCCTGCCCCTGCGCCGACCACGACGGCGAAGAAGGAGGCAACCCCTGCTGCTGCTCCGGCGCCGACCCTGCCGGCCGGCCCCGCGATCTTCCCGAACGCGGTCGATCCGAAATACGCCAAGGAGACCGCCGGCAAGGCCCGCCTGCACACCTGTGTCGACCAGTACAATGCCAACAAGACCACCAACGGCAATGGCGGCATGAAGTGGATCGAAAAGGGCGGCGGCTATTACAGCGAATGCAACAAGAAGCTGAAGGGCGCCGCCTGAGCTTCGAGATGACGCCGAGGCCGGAGCCAAGCTCCGGCCTCTTGTCTTAATCGAGCAGTTTCTCGGCCGATTTCGCCACGAGCTGCGACCGCTTGCGCGGGCCGCGCTCGACGAACAACAGGCTCTGGCCGAAGATAAAGCAGTAGAACAGGAAGGCCTGCGCCTCAGCCTCTTCGGCATCGAGGCCGGTCGCGCGATAGAGTTCGGCGACGTGCTTCAGCCGCGCCGCATCGACACTTGCGACCGCCGCCGCAGCGCTCTCGTCTGAACGCGCCCATTGCCGGATTGCCAGCTCGATCGCCATGCCTTCAGGATTGAGACGCTCGGAATAGAGCTGGATCACCGCCTTCAGCCGTTCGCGGGGTGCTTCGCCGTCAAGGCTGGTCTGCTGTGCGATCGAGGCCGAACGGCCTTCCCGCCAGTGCAGCAGCATGGCCTCGAGCAGCGCGGCGCGGTCGGCGAAGCGGCGGTAGAAGCCGCCTTTGGTGACGCCCAGATTCTTGGCGAGCACCTCGACCCTGACACCCTCGACACCTGCACGGGCAAGCTCCTTGAATCCTGCCTCGACCCAGACGTCGCCCTTGCCGTCGTTCATGAAGGAAGCCTCACCGGTTCTTGATACGGTGCCGTATTGCTAACGCGTTTGGCGCTTGATACGCTACCGTATCAAGATCAAAGCATGGCAAGGGCGGGGAATGACGATGGAGCAAGAGGCGACCTATCGCGGCACGGTCTATCCTTGGCAGTGCGATCATGTCGGCCATATGAACATCATGTGGTATGTCGGCAAATTCGACGAGGCCAATTGGAATCTGTTCGCCCGGCTCGGGCTGACACCAAGCTATCTCCGCATCTCCGGCCGCGGCATGGCCGCGGTGCAGCAGAATATCACCTACAAGCGCGAGCTTCTCGCCGGCGACATCATCCAGGTCCGCAGTCACCTGCTCGCGCTGCGCGACAAATCGATCCGATTCCGGCACGACATGACCAATGCCGAGAGCGGCGAGATCGCTGCGTTGTGCGAGATCACGGCCGTGCATATGGACCGCAGCCTGCGCAAATCCGCGCCGTTCGCCGACGTCATCCGCGAGACCGCGCTGCGATATCTTGCCGAGCCAGCCGAGGCCTGAGCCATGGCTGCATTCGAGCCGAAAAACCCGGGCTATCGTACGGCGGCCATCGCGATGTTTGAGGGACAGCCGGCGATGCAAACGCTCGGCGTCGTGATCGTTCGCCTCGCGCCCGGCGAGGCCGAGCTCGCCATGCTGCATTCGTCCGCCTTCACGCAGCAGAACGGCTTTGTCCATGCCGGCATCATCACCGCGGGACTCGACAATGCCTGCGGCGTCGCCACCTTCACGCTGATGCCGTCAGGGGCCGATATCCTCACGGTCGAATTCAAGACCACGCTGCTCGCACCCGCCCGCGGCGAGCGCTTTGTGTTCAAGGCCGAGGTGGTCAAGCCCGGCCGTACGCTCACTTTCTGCGAGGCCAGAGCTTTTGCCGAGCACGAGGGCAAGACCACGCTGATCGCGACCATGACCGGCACGCTGATGGCGATGCTGCCCCGTGCAACCGCTTCGCACGAACCGCGCGCGGCCCGCGCCTAGCGGCAATGACCCTATTGGCGCGATGACATCGCCCCCGCGACACTCTATATGGTCTGTAACAACGCCCGGTGCCGCCGCGTATTTGCGGAGATGGTACCGAAACGGGACAAGATATGGCCGGATCCAGGAATAAAAGATTTATGCCGACGCGCCGAACGGCGCTGACGTTGATGGGCGCGGGCGCCTTCGCGTTGACCGGGACGACTTTGGCGCGCGCGGCAGCTAGCGACGAGGTGCTGACCGAAGCCAAGGTGCTGCGCGACCCTGATGTTCCCGTTGCCGGCAATCCCGATGGCAATGTCAGCATCATCGAATGGTCCGATTACAATTGCCCCTATTGCCGCAAGCTCGAGCCGGAGCTGCGCCAGGTCATCCAGGACGACGGCAAGGTCAGGCTCGTCTTGAAGGACTGGCCGATCCTCGGGCCGGTCTCGGTGACAGCCGCCCGGATCGCTCTCGCCGCGAAGTACCAGGACAAATATCACCGGGCTCATGACGCCATGATGGGTGTCAGCTCGCGCCTGACCGAATCGCGCATCAATGAGCTGCTCGCCGCCGCCGGCGTCGACATGGACCGCCTCAAGAGCGATCTCACCGCGCACGGCAAGGACATCGACGCGATCCTCAAACGCAACAACGAGCAGGCCGAAGCTTTCGGCTTTAACGGCACGCCGTCCTTCATTGTCGGCAAGTACCGCGTCCCCGGCGTGCTCAGCATGAACGAGTTCGAGCAGGTCATCGCCGACGCCCGCAAGGCCAAGATGAACTGAAATATCGCCGCGCTGATCGCGGCCAGAACAAAGGCGCCGCCGCGGACCCGCGACGGCGCCTTGTTCATGTCAGGTCGATCGAGACTAATTCGATGAAATGCGGACCCAGTCCTTGTGCGCGCGATCGCGCAGCAGGTCCCAATCGGCCTTGGCAACGTCCCAGTTCACGATGGTGCGATTGGTGATCGCGACCTCGCCATTGGCGACTGACGACGTCTGCATGGAATCATAGACATAGACGCCGCAACCGAGCAGCAGCGCGCCCAGGATCATTCCGAGAAAAGTCTGCATGGCGAACCCTCCGGTGTGTCGGGCGGATAACGTCGGCCCGGAGTGATGGTTCCGCGACAGCGCGGCGCAGGTAAGGTCACCTCGTTCATCCCGCGTTCAGCCATTGCAGCAGCTCGGCGTTGATCTCGCGCGGATAGGTGTGACTGAGATCGTCGATCTCGCGATAGACGACATCGGCACCCGCGGCAGTTAGTGCCGCCTGTGTTTGCCGCGCGGTCTGCACCGGAAACATCCAGTCGAGCTTGCCATGCGTGATGAAAACGGGCAGGCCCTGCAGGCGCGTGGCGTCGGCCATCTCCGCTATCAAGGGATGGAATGTCGCCGACACCGGCGCGAGATGAGTGAAGGGCGAGGCGCCATCGAGCCCGCTGACATAGCAGAAGGTGCCGCCGTCGCTCATGCCTGATAGCAACATGCGTGAGGCGTCGATGGTCCAGCGGCCGCGCACGGTTTCGAGGATACGCATCAGGTTGGGCGTATCGCTGTCGTCGCCCATCAGCGCCCAGGTCTGTCCGGTCGCGGTCGGCGCGACCAGGATGGCGCCGAGGCTGCGCGCATCGCGCAGCCAGCTCCACAGGAAACCGCGGCCATTGCCGCTGCCGCCATGCAGCGCCATCACCAGCGGCCATGTACGATCGGGCGTGTAATATTCGGGCACATAGACCGAGTAGCCGCCACGGCTGCCGGGCTCGTTGTGATCATGGAAGATGCCGGTGTGCTCACTCGCCCCGACCTCAAGGCGCGATAGCAGCGCCGCATTCTCGCGATTGCCGGCGTTGAGGAAGAAATTGCTCACCGGCGGGAATTGGACCGACAGCGGATAGAGCGCCTCTTGCGCGCGCGGCAGATGGCGCAGCGCGCGGAAGACGGAGACGAGATCGCCATTGCCGCGCTCGACATCACGGATGCCGGCAAACGCAGCTAGCGTCTCATTGCAGGCGAGATCGAGCCGCTCGCGAAGCCCGGCGAACTGCTCCGGCCATTCTCCGATCGCTGCATGCGCGTTTCGCAGCGCATCGTCAGGCGTGCCGATCGCGTTCATCACCGAGCCGAAGGCCGGCGGATGCAAGTGCCGGGCGAAGTAGCCGAGCGCTTCCAGCGCATTGAGCAATGGCGGCAGCACGGCCACGATGTCGTCAACGACGGCCTCGGTCATTGCCGCTTCCTTTGGCTGGGTTAGTGCAGCTTCGGCGCCTTCAGAAGCTTGAAGCGATCGGTCGACGTCACCGTGACGTCGAAGGTGACGCCTTCATGGTGCGCGCTGCCTTGATGATGCACGGTAAGAGGCACGTCGACGCCGGCGGCGCCGAGCCCCCACATCTTCTTGTAGAAGCTGGTCTGGCTCGTGACCTTCTCGCCGTCAACGGCTAGGATCACGTCGCCGGTCTTGAGCTCGGCGCGGGCGGCCGGACCGTTGGCGGAAATCCCGATCACCACCACGCGGTTGTCGATTTCGGTCGAATAGAGCCCGAGCCATGGCCGCGCCGGCTTGTTGACGCGGCCGAACTTGCGCAAATCGTCGAGGATCGGCTTCAACAAGTCGATCGGCACGATCATGTTGACGTGCTCGGCCTTGCCGTCGCGCTCACGATCGAGCTGGAGCGAGCCGATGCCGATCAGTTCGCCGCGCTCGTTGATCAGTCCGGTGCCGCCCCAATTCGGATGGGCGGGATAGGTGAACAGGGCCTCGTCGAGCAGATACTCCCAGTATCCGGCGAATTCCTGCTTGGCGACGATCTGGCTCGCGACCGATCGCGTCCGTCCTCCCGCGCCGCCGACCACGACGCGGTCGCCGAGCCTGACGTCCGCCGAGGAGCCGAGCGGCAGCGGCTCGATGTCGAGCCTGCCGAGCGCCTGCACCAGGCCGAAGCCGGTGACGGAATCGAAACCGAGCACATGTCCCTCCACGACATGTCCGTCGCCGCGATGAAGCCAGACGGATTCCGCCTCGGTGATGAGATAGCCGATCGTGAGCACCAGCCCGTCATCGATCACGACGCCATTGCCGGCACGCTCGGTGCCGAGCGATTCCGCGCTGAAGGCGTCCGACGGGATGATGGCGTGCAGGCCGACGACGGACGCGAGCGCACGGTCGAGGTCGAAGCCGTAGTCGCTCGCACGCGGCTGATTGGCCGGCGGCACTCTCCATTCGGTCAGAACGGTCATGGAGTTCTCCTGGCTGAGAGCATCGCTCCGCCGTGGCTGCGGAACAACGCGCGAAGCAAGCATAATTTAGGCCGGAGGAGGCCATCTTGAAAGACTTGACCGCAACTATTCCTGATGTCGTGACGCCGTTTTCCGAAGATGACAAAAATTGTTCGCCTAAAGTCGGTGGCGGCTGCCCGATCCGGCACCGGCCGCATGGCTGCTGTCCGGCGAGATGCTAGGCGGGGTCCGATGAAGCTGCTAACCATTGCCGCTTCGTTGGACCAAGAGATCACGGACCAAAGCAAATGGACAACCGCAGCGACATCTGGCGTGGCATCGACACGATCAAGGGACGTTTCATCGACCTCAGCGACAAGGTCTGGGGCATGCCCGAAGTCTGCTACACTGAAGCGCGCTCCTCCGCTGAGCATCTTGCCGAGCTGCGCCACCAGGGTTTCCGCGTCACCGAAAAGGTGGCGGGCATTCCGACGGCTGTGATGGGCGAATGGGGCGAGGGTGGTCCGGTCATCGCCTTCATGGGTGAATATGACGCGCTGCCGGGCCTCAGCCAGGAAGCTGGCGTTGCCGAGCACCGGCCGGTCGAGACTGGCGGTCACGGCCATGGCTGCGGTCATAATCTGCTGGGCTCCGCCGCGCTGCTCGCTGCGACCGCGGTCAAGGACTGGCTCGCCGAGAACAAGGTGCCGGGCCGCGTGCGCTATTACGGCTGTCCGGCGGAAGAGGGCGGTGCCGCCAAGGCGTTCATGGTGCGCTCCGGCGCGTTCGAGGACGCGGATATCGCCATCACCTGGCATCCGCACAGTTTCTGGGAAGTCGCGGTGACGCCGTCGCTCGCCAACACCCGCGCCGACTTCATCTTCACCGGCCGCACCTCGCATGCGGCGGCTTCGCCGCATCTCGGCCGTTCCGCGCTCGACGCGGTCGAGCTGATGAATGTCGGCGTGAACTACATGCGCGAGCACATGCCGAGCGATGCGCGCGTGCATTATGCACTGCTGGACACCGGCGGCATTGCGCCCAACGTGGTGCAGGCCCACGCCCGCGTGCGTTATTCCATTCGCGCGCGGGACCTTCCCGGCATGAACGAGCTGGTCGGGCGCGTGAACAAGATTGCCCAGGGGGCAGCCCTGATGACCGAGACCAAGATGGAAATGAAGATCATCTCCGCGGTCTCCAACATCCTGCCGAACACGCCGCTGGAGCAGGCGCTGCACCGGGTCATGGAAGAGCTCGGACCGCCGCATTTCGACGATACCGACAAGGGCTTTGCCAGCCAGATTCGCGCGACGCTGACCGACAAGGACATCGCGTCGGTCTATTACGCGATCGGCATGGAGCCGACCGAGCGGCCGCTGGCCGACTTCCTGGTGCCGCTAGATGCCAAGCGTAACCCGCTGGTCGGCTCGACCGACGTGGGCGACGTGAGCTGGGTGGTGCCGACCGTGCAGGTTCACGCACCAACGGTTGCAATCGGCACACCGTTCCACACCTGGCAGGTGGTGGCGCAGGGCAAGAGCCCGCACGCGCACAAGGCGATGGTGCAGGCGGCCAAGGCCATGGCCGGCCTCGGCATCAAGGCGTTGACCGAACCGGAACTGATCAAGGCTGCGAAGGCCGATCTGATAAAGCGGACGAACAAGACGCCTTATGTCTGCCCGCTGCCGGACCACGTCGCGCCGCCGCTCAATATGTCCGTGGCGTAGAATTCCATCTCGATACTTCGTCTGATCCAGAGATCAAATTTTCCGCAGTGCAACTTGGTTTCCGGCGGGTTTTGACGCCGGAATGCCGAACCGTTGGGCTGCGAAACGAAGTTTTGCTCAAGAGAAAGCCAGAACACCGTTTGCACACACACGGTCGCAGTTGACGTGCGGCCTATTCAGTGTGCCATCTACCGCCAGCCAAAACGCGGCGGCCTTCCGCGGCTGCCCGCATGCATATGGGAACCAGACGGGGGACAACCATGCTGGACAAAGAATTGCGTTCGATGATCGGTGAGGTGAAGGACGGGCGGATGGATCGCCGCGCCTTCATCCAGCGCTTGGCCGCCGTCGGCCTCACCGCCCCCATGGCGAACCAGATTCTCGCCATTGGCGGCGTCGCCATGGCCCAGAGCCCGTCGCCGTATCCGCCGACCAAACGCGGCGGCGGCGGTCCGCTCAAGCTGTTGTGGTGGCAGGGGCCGACCCTGCTCAATCCGCATTTCGCCACCGGCACCAAGGATCAGGACGGCTCGCGCTTGTTCTATGAGCCGCTCGCCAGCTGGGATGTCGAAGGCCACCTCAATCCGATTCTCGCCGCCGAGATCCCGTCGATCAAGAATGGCGGTCTTACCGCCGACGGCAAGTCGGTGACCTGGAAGATCAAGCCCGGTGTCAAATGGCATGACGGCAAACCCCTGACGGCCGACGATTTCGTCTTTACCTGGGCCTATGCCAGCGACCCCGCCACAGCGGCCGTCTCCATCACGGCCTACACCGATCTGACGGTCGAAAAGGTCGATGACCTCACCATCCGCCTTGTGTTCAACAAGCCCACGCCGTTCTGGGCCAATGCGTTCGTCGGCGCCTATGGATGCGTTATCCCGAAACATCTGTTTGCGGACTACAAGGGATCGAAGTCCCGCGAAGCGCCGGCCAATCTGGCCCCGGTCGGCACCGGCCCCTACAAGTTCGTCGAGTTCAAGCCGGGCGACCTGATCCGCGGTGAGCTCAATCCCGATTACCACATGCCCAACCGTCCGCATTTCGACACCATCGAGATGAAGGGAGGCGGCGACGCCGTCTCCGCGGCACGTGCGGTGATCCAGACCGGCGAATTCGATTTCGCCTGGAACATGCAGGTCGAGGACGAAGTGCTGCTGCGTCTCGAGAAGGGTGGCAAGGGCAAGACCACCTATGCCGTGGGCGGCGACATCGAGTTCATTGCGATCAACTTCACCGATCCGAACACCGAGGTCGATGGTGAACGGTCCTCGATGAAGACCAAGCACCCGATCCTGTCGGACCCCGCGGTGCGTCAGGCTCTTGCGTTGCTCGTCGACCGCGACTCCGTGAAGAAGGCGATTTACGGCCGCGCCGGTCGCACCACCTCGAACTACCTCAATGGTCCCGACGACTTCGTGTCCAAGAACACCAAATGGGAGTTCAGCGTCGAGAAGGCGATCGCGCTGCTCGAGCAGGCCGGATGGAAGGCCGGTGCCGACGGCATCCGCGAGAAGGACGGCAAGAAGCTGAAGCTCGTCTACCAGACTTCGATCAACGGTCCGCGCCAGAAGACTCAGGCGATCGTCAAGCAGGCCTGCCAGAAGGCGGGCATTGACGTCGAGCTTAAATCGGTCGTCGCCTCGGTGTTCTTCTCCTCCGACGTCGCCAATCCCGACACCTATTCGAAGTTCTACACCGACATCGAGGAGTTCCAGATCCCGATGACGCAGCCGGATCCGGCGCTGCACATGAAGCGCTACATCTCGAGCCAGGTCGCCACCAAAGACAACAAATGGCAGGGGCAGAACTTCCCGCGCTGGGTCAACAAGGACTACGACGCCGCGGTCGAGGCGGCGGAGACCGAGATCGACCCGGTCAAGCGCGCTGCGCTCTACATCAAGTGCAACGACATGCTGTGGCAGGACACCGTGTTCATTCCGGTGATGCACCGCCTGACGGTGGATGCCTGCGCCACTACGCTGCAGCCGGTCGTCTCGGGCTGGGCCAACCGGACCGACAACATCCAGGACTGGTACCGGGGAGCATGATCGCGCGGGCATAGACGGGATTCTTCCCCCATGAGCCAGTATGTCCTGCGTCGCCTTCTGATCGCCATACCGAGCCTTCTCGGCATCTCGGCGGTCCTGTTCTTCGTGCTGGCTCTTGCGCCCGGCGACCCCTTTTCGGAGTTGGCGACCAATCCGAACGTGCCACCCGAAGTGCAGGCTGCACTTCGGGCCAGGTTCGGCCTCGACGATCCGATCTATCTGCGCTACCTGCACTGGCTCTTTGCCATGGCGCATGGCGACTGGGGCTTCTCCTTCGTCAGCAGGATGGACGTCGACAGGCTGATCCTCCAGCGCTTGCCGGCCACGCTCTACGTGATCGGCTCGGCGCAGGTCCTGGCGCTCCTGATCGCTATCCCCGTCGGGGTCTACGCCGCCACAAAGCCCTATTCGCTGTTCGACCAGATCGCGAACACGCTCGCATTCATCGGCTTCTCGCTGCCGACCTTCTTCACCGGCCTGCTGTTCATCCTGATCTTCTCGGTCACGCTTGACTGGTTGCCCTTCGTCTACACCACCGACATCAAGGCCACCGGCATCCACTGGGTGCTGGAGATGATCCGGCAGGCGATCATGCCGGTGGCGGTGCTCGGCCTGTTCCAGGCGGCGTCGATGACGCGCTTCGTGCGCTCGGCGATGCTGGATGTCATCAGGCTCGACTACGTCACCACGGCGCGTGCCAAGGGCCTCGGCCAGGCCAAGGTCATCGTCAAGCACGTGATGCGCAACGCCATGATCCCGGTGGTCACGCTGATCGCGCTGCAGATGCCTGCGGTATTCGGCGGCGCCATCGTCACCGAGCAGATCTTCCGTATTCCTGGCATTGGATCACTGCTGATCACCTCCATCCTTTCCAACGACACGCCGGTGGTGATGGCCGTCACTTTCGTCTTCGCGTGCCTTGTGGTGCTGTTCAATCTCATCGCGGACGTCCTGTATGGCTGGCTTGACCCTCGCATCTCCCTCCGCTGAGCGGGGCGTCTACTCGCCCTGGCGCGAGACGTGGCGGCGCTATAGCCGCCACAAGCTCGCCGTGGTCAGCGCCTTCCTGCTTCTCGTTCTGATTCTGGCGGTCGTCTTCGGTCCGTTCATCTGGCGCGTCAAGATCAACGACATCGACATCGTCGCCGGCCTGCAGGGGCCGTCCCTCAGCCATCCCTTCGGCACCGACGATCTCGGCCAGGACATCCTGGCGCGCATGATCTATGGCGGGCGCATCTCGCTTGCCGTCGGGCTCGCCGCGATGCTGGTGTCGGTGGTCATCGGCACGCTGGTCGGCGCGCTGGCCGGCATGTCGCGGGGCGCGCTCGGGCACGGTCTGATGTGGCTCACCGACCTCTTTCTGTCGCTGCCGCAGCTGCCGCTGCTGCTGATGCTGATCTATCTGTTCCGCGACGGGTTGAAAGCGATGTTCGGTCCCGAGGGCGGCATCTTCATCCTGATCGTGCTGGTGATCGGCGGCCTGCGCTGGATGCCGGTGGCGCGCCTCGTCCGCGCACAGTTCCTGTCGATCCGCGAGAAGGAGTTCGTCGAGGCTGCGCGTGCGCTCGGCGCCAGTCCGGTGCGGCAGGTGGTGAAGCACATCCTGCCCAATGCGCTCGGCCCGGTGATCATCGCCGGCACCATCGACGTTGCCGCCGCAATCATTGCGGAATCGACGTTGTCCTTTCTAGGCCTCGGCTTCCCGCCTGATACCCCGACCTGGGGCCGGCTGCTGTTCGACGCCAAGGATTTCCTCGACATCGGCCCGCACTGGGCCTTGTTTCCGGGCGGCGCGATCTTCATCGCGGTGGTCGCCATCAACTTCATCGGCGACGGGCTGCGTGACGCGCTTGATGCGCGACGGGTGATCTGATGGTGCCGCTGCTCGAGATCAAAGGTCTCAAGACCCACTTCTCCACCGATGACGGCATTCTCCAGGCCGTCGACGGCGTCGACATCACCATCAACAAGGGCGAGACGCTCTGCGTCGTCGGCGAGTCAGGCTGCGGCAAGACCGTGACTGCAATGTCGATCCTGAAGCTGATCGCGATGCCGCCGGGCCGCATCGCGGCAGGGGAGATCATCTTCGAGGGCCGCGATCTGGTGCCACTCACGAGCAACCAGCTCGACGAAATCAGAGCCAAGGAGATCGGCTTCATCTTCCAGGAGCCGATGACCTCACTCAATCCGGTGCTCACCGTCGGTGAACAGATCGCCGAGAGCCTGCGCCGCCACGAGAACGTCACCAGGAAGCAGGCGCTCGAGCGCACCATCGAGATGCTGAAGCTGGTGCAGATCCCGAACGCCGAGGGCCGCGTGCACAACTATCCGCACCAGTTCTCCGGCGGCATGCGCCAGCGCGTGATGATCGCGATGGCGCTCGCCTGCAAGCCCAAGCTGATCATCGCCGACGAGCCGACCACCGCGCTCGACGTCACCATCCAGGCGCAGATCCTCGATCTGCTCCAGGACATGAAAGAACGCTTCGGCATGGCGGTGATGCTCATCACTCATGCCATGGGCGTCGTCGCCGAGACGGCCCAGCGCGTCGTCGTGATGTATGCCGGAAAGGTGGTGGAGGAGGCCGGCGTCGACGATCTCTTCGCCGATCCGCGCCATCCCTACACGCAGGGCCTGATCCGCTCGATCCCGCGCATCGATCTCGACAGCGAGCACAAGACGCGGCTCGAGGCGATCGGCGGCTCGGTGCCGATCCTGATCAATCCGCCGGTCGGCTGCCGTTTTGCACCGCGCTGCAAGTTCGCCATGAGCGTCTGCACCGAGAAGGAGCCGCTGCTGCGCGAGATCGCGCTCGGACATCGGATGGCCTGTCATCTCGGCGATCCGCAAGTCGGAGGCGCGGCATGAGCGAGCCCTTGCTCCGCGTCAGCGGCCTGAAGAAATATTTCCCCGTCCTTGGCGGCCTGCTGTCGCGCCAGGTCGGTACCGTCTATGCGGTCGACGGCGTGTCGTTCTCCGTCAATCGCGGCGAGACGCTTGGTCTGGTCGGCGAATCCGGCTGCGGCAAGTCGACGACGGGCCGCTGCGTGCTGCGCCTGATCGAGCCGACCGACGGCGAAGTCACCTTCGACGGCCAGGACGTGCGCCAGCTCGGCGGCACCGATTTGCGCGCGATGCGGCGGAACATGCAGCTTGTGTTCCAGGATCCGTTTGCCTCGCTCAATCCGCGCATGACGGTCGGCTCCATCCTCGGCGAAGCCTTCACCATCCACAATCTCGCAGCTAACGCCAGGGAGCGCGAGGAGCGCGTTGCCGGCTTGCTGGTGAAGGTCGGCCTCAAGGCCGAGCACATGCGCCGCTATCCACACGAGTTCTCCGGCGGCCAGCGTCAGCGCATCGTGATCGCGCGGGCGCTTGCAGTCGAGCCGAAGCTGATCGTCTGCGACGAGCCGGTGTCCGCGCTCGACGTCTCGATCCAGGCGCAGGTCATCAACCTCCTGGAAGATCTCCAGGCCGAGCTGAACCTCACCTATCTGTTCGTCGCGCACGACCTCTCGGTGGTCGAGCACATCTCCGACCGCGTCGCGGTGATGTATCTCGGCCGTATCGTCGAGCTGGCGAAGGCGAGCGATCTCTATCGTAATCCGCAGCATCCCTACACCAAGGCGCTGCTCTCCGCGGTGCCGGTGCCGGATCCCAAGCTGAAGCGCAACCGTATCCGCCTCAAGGGCGACGTGCCGAGCCCGATGAAACCGCCGTCAGGCTGTCACTTCCACACCCGTTGCCCGATTGCCCAGCCTCGCTGCGCGGAAAGCGCGCCGGAGCTGAAGGAAGGGGCGGGTGGGCATTTCGTGGCTTGTCATCTGGCCTGACTTGCGCGGTGCAAAGGTCCTCGGAGGCCTTGATTGCGAGGGACCGGCTGGCGTAGGGGGAAATATGAGCCAGCTACAGGACGTCACTCTGGGCGCGATCGATACGGCCGCGACCGATCGCGATGCGGAAGCGCGTCGGGCGCTGTGGGGATCGGCGCTCGGCTACGCCATGGATGGGTTCGACCTTCTCATCCTCGGTTTCATGCTCGCGGCGATCTCGAAAGACCTTCATCTCACGCAGCCGCAGGCCGCCTCGCTGGTGACCGGAACACTGGTTGGCGCGGTCGTCGGCGGCGTCGGCTTCGGCATGCTGTCGGACCGGCTTGGCCGTGTCAGGGTTCTGACCTGGAGCATCGTCCTGTTTGCGATCTTCACGGGCCTCTGCGCGCTGGCGCAAGGCTATTGGGACCTGCTGGCCTATCGGGCCATCGCCGGGATCGGTCTCGGCGGCGAGTTCGGCATCGGCATGGCGCTGGTGGCCGAGGCCTGGCCTGCGAGCAAGCGCGCGCGGGCAACGTCCTATGTCGGGCTCGGCTGGCAGTTCGGCGTGCTCATGGCTGCGCTGGTGACGCCGGTCCTGTTGCCGGTCATCGGCTGGCGCGGGATGTTCGCGCTCGGCGTGTTTCCGGCGGTGATCGCTTACGTGATCCGACGCAAGCTGCACGAGCCTGACGTCTTCATCGCGCACAAGGCAAAGGCGGCGGACGCCGGCTCGTCGCTTCGCGCGCTCGTGGCTGATGCGGAGACGACCCGCATCGGCATCGGCATGATCATCCTCTGCTCGGTGCAGAATTTCGGCTATTACGGCATCATGATCTGGCTCCCGAACTATCTCTCGACGCGGTTCGGCTATGGCCTGACGCAATCGGCGCTCTGGACATCAGTCACCATCGCCGGCATGGCGCTCGGCATCTTCCTGTTCGGCCATGTCGCCGACCGCTTCGGCCGCCGCCCTGCCTTCCTGACCTACATGCTCGGCGCGGCCATCATGGTGGTGGTCTATTCGCAACTCACGACCGCCGGCACGCTGCTGATCGGCGGAGCCGTGATGGGCTTCTTCGTCAACGGCATGCTCGGCGGCTACGGTGCGTTGATGAGCGAGCTCTATCCGACCGCAGCGCGCGCCACTGCACAGAACGTGTTCTTCAACATCGGTCGGGCGGTCGCCGGCTTCGGCCCGCTGGTGGTCGGCATCGTCAGCGCCGCCTACGGCTTTCCAACCGCGATCGCAGGTCTTGCGCTGCTCTATCTGATCGACATCGTGGCGCTGCTCGCGCTGATCCCGGAGCGGCGCGGCGTCGATCTGGCCTGACCTCGTTCACGGCTCGCGAAGCAGGCCGTGATCCGAAAGAGTCTGCTTGAGCGTCTCCACGGACGTGTAGTGATGCGCGAGGAGACCCGCCTGCCGCGCTCCCGCGACATTGGCCGCGAGGTCGTCGACAAAGAGCACGTTCTCCGGTTTGACCTTGAGCTCGGAGGTGCAGAGGCGGTAGCAGAGCGGATCGGGCTTCGCCGTCTTGAACTGGGCCGAGGTGTAAAATTTGGCGCCGAACAGCGGCCGCAATTCCGGCAGCAGCGTATCGATGTGATCGGCAACCAGCGTGGTGTTGTTGGTCAGGACGGCGATATCGACAGTTCGGCGCAGGTCCTCGACAATCTCCAGCATGGCACGATTGGCCTGCATCGAACGGCGTCGCGCCTCCACCCATTCGTCGAGGGACAGCGGGTAGCCGATCCGCTCGCCGAAGCCCCGCAGATAGGCGGCGCCATCGAGTGCGCCGGAATCGCCGAGCAGCTCGAAGCCGCTGTCCCAGATCGCCTGATGGACATGCTCGTTGCTCGCTCCTGCGAGCTCCGCCAGGCGCGCGACGCGCTTTCCCCTGTCATAGTCGCAGAGGACGTTGTCCATGTCGAAGAGGACGAGCTTGATGTCGTCAGTCACGTCAGCACTCTCGGATAGCCCAATATTCGGCCGGCATCGGAGTCATAGCCGGTCGGAGCGCAGGCGACAAACCCGGCGTGATTCCCTCACGCGCTCTTGGCCGGCCAGGACACGACCTGTCCTGAGACCACCAGCCGGTCACGGCCGCTGTCCTTGGCGGCGTAGAGCGCGCGGTCGGCGGCAGCTATCAGCGCGCTCCAGTCCATCGTGGCCTGGGATGGCAGGCTGGTCGCGGCGCCGATGCTCACGGTGACGAGTCGTGAGGGCTGATTTTGTGCATGCAGCATGGCAAGTTCATGCAGCGCCTGGCGGATCCCTTCGCCGACCTCGGCGCAGCCGTCCGGGCCGGTGTTCGGCAGCAGCACGGCGAATTCCTCGCCGCCGAAGCGCGCCGCGAGATCGGCCGGACGCCTGGCTTGGGCGGACAGAATTCGGCCCAGCGCGCGCAGGCATCCGTCGCCGGCCAGATGTCCGTAATGGTCGTTGAACTTCTTGAAGTGATCGACGTCGATCAGCAGGAGCGAAAGCTGGGTGCCGTCGCGCCGGGCGCGAGCCCATTCGTCGACCAGCCGATCGTCGAATGCGCGCCGGTTGGCAAGGCCGGTGAGTCCGTCGGTCGTCGCAAGCGAGGCGAGCTTGTCCTGAAGATCCTTCTGCTCGGTCATGTCGCGCATGACGGCGACGACGCCGTCGATCTCGCCACTGTCCGCCGCCAGAGTCACGTGCAGTGCCGCCTCGGCCCAGATCTCGCCCTTGTCGCGATGACGCTGGCGATAGACGAACCGTGCTTCCTCGGCTTCGCCGTTCTTCAGCGCGGCGATGGACTGCTCGACCCGTTCCATGTCATCGGGGTGGATGCCGGCTAGCGCCGAGGTGTCAAGCAGTTCCTCGGCCGACCAGCCGGTGATGCGTACGCATGAAGGCGAGACATAGAGCAGCCGGTTATCGAGCCCGATCCGGGTCACCATGTCGCTGGATTGCTCAGCCAGCAGGCGGAAATTTGCTTCCTTGGCGACCAGGACCTGCGCCACACGCTGTCGCTGCAACAACTGACGGACCAGATAGAAGCCGATCACTGATATCAGCAGCACAAGTCCCAGCACGACGATCGCGCGCACGGCCGCGGCGTGCCGCCAGGGCGCGAGCACGTCGTCCAGCGATTTACTGGCCAGCACCATCAGCGGATAGTGACTGCTGCGCTGGTAGTAGCTCAGCCGCTGCACGCCATCGAGCGGCGAGGTGAAATAATAGACCGCCGCGTCGGGACGGCTTTCCCACTCCCTGAACAGGGGCGCATTGGACAGATCCCGTCCGACGTAAGCTCCGTTCTCGTCATGGCTCCGCGCCAGCATGATGCCGGCATTGTTGAGCAGCGATGCCGAGCCATTCGGCCCGAAGTCGAACCGCTCGTAGAATTTTGCGAAATAGGCGACGTCGATGGTGAGCAGCGCGACGCCGGCGAAGCTGCCGTCGGGATGGTTGATCCGGCGCGACGCCGTGATGATCCACTGGCCCCCGGACCGGCTCCTGACCGGTCGTCCGATCAGCGTCTCCCGATTCGGCGAGGCGCGATGACGCTGGAAATATTCGCGGTCGCTGTTGTTGAATTTGGAGAAATCGACCGGTTCGGTCGTGGCGAGCCATCGGCCGGTCTCGTCATAGACGAAGATGCCGTGGATGCGATCTGACGATTTGCGGGTCGGCAGATAGTCCTGGAGCTTTCTGATCGTATCGGGGCCGGTCCCGTCGAGCTCGAGCCGGTGGACCAGTCCGACCAGGATCGTGTCGGCAAGCTCGAACGTGTCGTCCGCGTGCTGGACCAGCGAATGTGCAAGATTGGCGACATCGACCTCGGCGTTCCTGAGCTCCGCATCGCGCGTTTCCCATTCGCGCCAGGCGCTCAAACCCAGAATAGTCACGCAGATCAGCGCAACGAATCCCGCCGCCCAGAGCGGAAGATGGGTCTTGCCGAGTTCGCGGCCGGTGACCATCGGGTTTGCTCCAGTTCGGTGCAAACCTCTCACTTTGGCCTTAACGGCCTATTGCAACAACTGTGATGATTGCGCGGGCCGTACTCCACCGGTGACGGTTGTCGGCATTTGATCTGCTCTCGCCACCGGATGTTAACCAGGCTTCTCCGGCATCATCGTCTCGCCCGGCGCTGGTCGCCTCACCCATCCAGCGTAAAGCCGACGCGCAGCGTCACCTGGTAGTGCCGCACGGTGCCATTTTCGATGTGACCGCGGGTCTGCACCACCTCGAACCATTTCATCTCGCGAACCGTTTTCGCGGCGCGGCTGATCGCGTTCTTGATGGCGTCTTCGATCGAAGTCTCTGACGATCCGACCAGTTCCAGGATCTTGTAGACATGATCCTTCTCGGCTGCGGGCATAGTGCGCCTCCCTTGGTTGCGGTGCGGCGAGCGCGTAGCTGCGCGTGCTGCCGCATCGTCCCCAATTGAACGGGTGCCAACCTTTCCGGTTCCCTCGGGTACGATGATCCGCTTGACGGATCAGGAAGGACCTATTTTGCGACGGGTGCGGCCTGCGGTAGCACAGGTGCAGGCTGCGCTCCGCGCTGCAGCAGCCGCAACAGCAGAACCAGCAACGCCATCAGCGCGAAGCCGCCGAGGGCCGGTGCGAAATGCTGGCTGGGGTCTGCCTTCTGCCCGAATTGAACGGCGAGCCGCCCCGACTGCAACAGCCCATAGGCGCCTGTGAACAGGATCAGTCCATACGCCACATCGCGCTCGCGCGGGCTCGCCATTCGCGCGAGATCGGGCAGCGCCAGCGTCAGACCGACCCCGAGGATCGGCAGGTCGTAATCATAGGCATAGGGGCTGATCATCACCGACACCATCACTGTGATGCCGAGTGCGAAATTCGACGATAGGCCGCGGGCCGCGCCGACGAGGACGGCGAGCAAGGCCACCCCTGCGACAACGACCTGTCCCCAGAAGGCGGCGCTCGCCGGAAAGCCGGCCTTGTAGAGTGCGGCATAGGCCGAGATCATGCGAAACAGCGGATAGAAGCCCTGCTCGAGAAAGCTCGCCGATTCCCTGATAGCCCCCAGCCATGCGATCCAGATCTGCCAGCCGAACAGTAACGTGCAGATCAGCGAGCTCGTCACCACCACGGCTGCTGCGGTCGCGAGCGCAACCCATCGCCGCGTCGCCAGCAGGTAGACGCCGAGCGCAATGGCAAGGTGCGGCTTTATCACCATGGCGCCGAGCGCCAGGCCGGCGAGCCATTGCCGCCGCTCGAGGTTGAGGCAGACGAGCGCGATCAGCGCGCCGGTCAGAAAGCCGTTCTGTCCGCAGCCGATGGTGATCGCGAGCGCCGGAAACAGGATCACCAGCGCGAGCGCGAAATTCGTGCCCGACATCGCGCGCAGCGTCAGAAGATAGAGCGCCAGTGTCGCGGTCGTGAACAGGAGATAGCCGACGCCGACCGGAAGGAATGCGAACGGCGCGAGCAGGAGACCGTATTGCGG
>Ga0209148_1000268_pt1 | contig 81728 bp, 75 predicted proteins | sample AraplaCol_mMF_r2_2_FD_184288 | JGI IMG/M metagenome (GOLD analysis project Ga0209148, IMG submission 184288) | Arabidopsis root microbial communities from North Carolina, USA - plate scrape CL_Col_mMF_r2 (SPAdes) (version 2) | ecosystem: Host-associated > Plants > Roots > Endosphere | place...
GGTGAGTTCGTGGCCAGCGGCCATCTACGCCTCGCCCGCAATGAGGCGGATATCGCCATCCTGCTGGAGCATCGCCGCGTGGCCGAGGCTTTGGGGCTGAAGCTCGATTTCATCGGCGCTGGCGAATTACGCCGCCTCTATCCCTGGCTCGGCGAGAATGTGGTGGCAGCGACTTTCTGCGCCGAGGACGGCCACGCCAATCCCCGCCTCGTCGCCCCCGCTTTTGCAGCCGCCGCCGAAGCCGCCGGTGCCTTTCTGCATGACTATGCGGATGTCGCCGAAGGCTGGTACGCCAACGGCAATTTCCATCTGCGCTGTCGCGATGGCCGGCATTTCGCGGCACCCGTCCTGGTGAACGCAGCCGGCGCCTGGGCGGCGACCGTTTCCGCTTGGTTCGACGAGCCGGTGACGCTGACACCGGAAGTGCCGCAGGTGATGGTGACCGAACCCACCGCCTACCGCATCAAGCCGGTCATCGGCGTCATCGGCGGCGATCTCTATCTGCGCCAGACGCTGCGCGGCAATATCCTGTTCGGCGGCGGCGAGGGCCGCGCCAAGGATGGCATCAACCGCTCGCGCCCCCTGCCCGAGGTGATGCGCCGTACCGCGGAGACGGTGGCGAAACTGGTGCCGCAGGTGGGTCGCCTTGCGGTCATCCGCAGCTGGAGCGGCGTCGATGGCGACACACCCGATGGCTCACCCATCGTCGGCCCCAGCGAGACCCATCCCGGCCTCTTCCACGCCTTCGGTTTCTGTGGCCATGGCTTCCAGCTCGGCCCCGCGGTCGGCGCGGTCTTGAGCGAACTCATCACCGACGGCAAAAGCGAGACGCCGATCGACGGGCTATCGATTGGGCGGTTCCGGGAAAAGCCGATGGAGAAGGCGGGGAATACGCCGGCAGAACCTGCTATCGACCCTGACGCGTGAAGCGATCAGGGGTTAGACGCAAGGACTGAAAACTACTGAATTGTCGCGATACCTGCTAAACTTATCGCGGTCGGATTGGAGCTGCATGGCACTGTCAGTGGGGTCACTTGGCTGCCGAAAGTGATCCGATTATGAAATTTTCACGCATCCAGATCATCGCCTCTCTCGGCGTTCTTGCCATCAGGCTGCTGACGCCCGACTCAGCCTTCTGCCAGACGGCCCAGTCATCCGCCTCAACCCCATCAGCGGCTGCTTCTCCATCATCAGGGGCGACGCTCAATTGCGGCGGCGCGCCTGTCACGATGACCTTCGGCGGGACGCCCTGGCAGGTGCGCGGATGCAGCGACCGGCACAGCGTCGTCATCATGGCGCCGCATGGCAGCGCCGCCGCGCCCTTCTATTTCTTGTTCTATTGGAAAGGCGGCCTCTATACCCTGACCGGCGAGGGCACCGGCAACAAGCAGGTCTCCGGCCGGGCCTATGAGGATCTGCGCAACTTCTCCCGCGCCGATATCGACAGCCTGGTCGCCAAAGCCAAGAAGCCCTAACCCGCGTTCTCAGGCGAGGCGACGAGGCCCGCGAGACCGGCAATTGTCAGCGGGGAGGCACGGTCTGGTGGCCCGCCTCCGCCCTACTCAATGATGCAGGATCTGGCTCAGGAACAGCTTGGTGCGTTCCGATTTCGGATGCAGGAAGAATTCTTCCGGATCGTTCTGCTCGATGATCTCACCGCGATCCATGAAGATGACGCGGTTTGCCACGGTGCGGGCGAAGCCCATTTCATGGGTGACACAGAGCATGGTCATGCCGCTGCGTGCCAATTCCACCATGACGTCGAGCACCTCCTTGATCATCTCCGGATCGAGGGCCGAAGTCGGCTCGTCAAACAGCATCACCTTGGGGTTCATGCAGAGCGAGCGGGCGATCGCCACGCGCTGCTGCTGGCCACCGGAGAGCTGGCCGGGGAATTTCTGCGCCTGGTCGGGGATGCGGACACGGCCGAGGTAATGCATGGCAAGGTCTTCGGCCTCTTTCTTCGGCATCTTGCGGACCCAGATCGGTGCCAGGGTCAGGTTCTCCAAGACGGTCAGATGCGGGAAGAGATTGAAATGCTGAAACACCATGCCGACTTCGCGGCGCACCTGTTCGATCTTCTTGAGATCGCGGGTGAGTTCGACCCCGTCGACCACGATCTTGCCGCGCTGGTGCTCTTCCAGCCGGTTGATGCAGCGGATCATGGTCGACTTGCCCGAACCCGAGGGCCCGCAGATGACGATGCGCTCGCCCTTATCGACCGAAAGGTTGATGTTCTTCAGCACATGGAACTGACCGTACCACTTGTTGACCTCGGTCAGGGAAATCATCACTTCCGGCTGGGTAGCTGGATTGTTCGCCATGGCGGTTGCAGTCATTTCGTTTCTCCCTGCATCAGCTTTTCACTGACGGCAATCAATGCTTCTTATGGCCGGTATCGAGCTTGCGCTCGAGATGCACGCTGTAACGCGACATGCCGTAGCAGATGACCCAATAGATGGCTGCGCAGAAGACGAAGCCGTCAATCTCGGTGCCGATCCAATTGGCGTCGCGCGAGCCGGTGCGCACGATATTCAGGAAATCGTAGAGGCCCACCACCGCCACCAGCGTCGTATCCATGAAGGAGCCGTTGATGGTGTTGACGATGGCCGGGATCGAGATCCTCAGCGCCTGCGGCAGGACGATGAGGCGCATCATCGACCAGTAGCCAAGGCCGAGCGAGGCGGCGCCTTCATATTGCCCCCGGCCGATCGCCTGCAACCCGCCGCGCACCACTTCCGCCAGATAGGCGGCGGTGAACACGGTGAAGCCGACCAGGATGCGCAGCAGCGGATCGACGGTCGTTCCCGGCGGCAGGAACAAGGGCAGCATGACATTGGCCATGAAGAGGACGGTGATCAGCGGCACGCCGCGGACGAATTCGATGATCACCACGCTGAGGAGATGCACCACCGGCAGTTCCGAGCGGCGCCCCAGGGCCAGCAGGATGCCAAGCGGCAGTGCCAGCACGATGCCGACGGCGGCGATCACCAGGGTCAGCATGAAGCCGCCCCACATGCGGGTGGGCACGATCTCCAGGCCGAGACCACCGAACAGCAGCCAGAAGGCGAGGAAAGGCAGGATGGCGAAGAGGAAAATCGCATTCGCCTTCTTGAAAGGCGCCCGCTCAGTCAGCATGCCGGCGACAGCGCCGAAGGTGAGGATGAAGGTGAGCACCGGCCGCCAACGTTCGTCCATCGGATAGAAGCCGAAGATGAACTGGCCGATACGTGCCCGGATGAAAATCCAGCAGGCCCCATCCGAGACGCAATCCTTGGCACGATTGGCATTGCGCGTGCCGTTCAGCACTTCCTGCGGGAAGGTCCAGGTCGCATCCAGGAAGGCCCAGCGGATGAAGGCCGGGATCACCACCGCCAGCAGGGCGACGGCGATCACGGTCAACAGCGTGTTGAGCGGACTGGAGAAGAGGTTGGTGCGGAGCCAGGCAATCGGACCAACCGCCGTGATCGGCGGTGCCTCGTCCGGCAGGCGCTGTTCGGGCGGGTTGGTCGGGATGTTCGATGTGTCCATCATGATGCCGCCCTCACCGCTCGACCAGCGCGATATGCTTGTTGTACCAGTTCATGAAGAGCGAGATCACCAGGCTGATCGCCAGATAAAAGACCATGGTGATGGCCACCACCTCGACCTCACGGCCGGTCTGGTTGAGGACCGTGCCGGTGAAGAGCGACACGAAATCCGGGAAGCCGACGAAGACCGCCAGGGTCGAGTTCTTGATCACGTTAAGATACTGGCTGGTCAGCGGCGGGACGATGATGCGCAGCGCCTGCGGCACGATGACGAGGCGCAGCGTCCAGCTCCGCCGGAGCCCCAGGGCCGAGGCCGCCTCGGTCTGGCCGTGGCTCACCGCCTGGATGCCGCCGCGCACGATCTCGGCGATATAGGCGGCGGTATACATGCTGAGGCCGATCACCAGGGCGTTCAATTCCGGCAGGATGACGAAGCCGCCCTGGAAATTGAACCCCTGCAGCGCCGGATATTCCCAGTTCACCACCTCGCCACCGGTGAGATGCACCACCAGCCAGGCGATGAGCGGCAGGCCGACGATCAGCGCCAGCGAGGCCCAGAATTTGTGGAATTGCTGGCCGGTCGCGGCCTGGCGCCGGGTCGCCCAGCGTCGCACCACGACAGTGGCGACAATGCCGACGATGAGCGCGATGAAGACGGCGAGGAAGCCGCCTTCCAGGATGGGGGCCGGCAGATAAAGGCCCCGCACATTGAGGAAGGCGCCGTTGAAGAGGTTGATGCTGTCCTTCTGCTGCGGCATCAGCTTGAGGACGCCGAAATACCAGAAGGAGAGCTGCACCAGCAGCGGGATGTTGCGGAAGACCTCGATATAGGCCGCGGCCAGGCGCGCCACCAGGTAGTTGGGCGAGAGCCGCGCGACGCCGACGACGAAACCGACGATGGTCGAGAGGATGATCGAGATCACCCCGGCCAAGGCCGTGTTCAGCATACCGGCCACCATCACCCGCGTGATGGTCGAATTCAGATCGAGATGGATCAGCGACATCGCCACCGGGAAGCCGGCGATGTTCTCCATGAAGTCATAGCTGAAGGGTCGCCCCTGGGCCTCGCGATTGACGATCATATTGGTGATGAGAAAACCCATCACCAGGATGATGATCAGCACGGTCACGACCTGGGCGAAAATCCCACGCCAGCGCTCATCGCGCCACCAGGGTGTGGCAGCGGAATCACTGCGGCTGCGGCGCGGATCGGCGATATCGGTCATTGTCCCTCCACCGGCAGAGATGGACGATATGTATGTCGGCAAAGACGGCAACGCCCGGTCGCGGTGGCGCCGGGCGTTGCCTCTTCAGATCACGCGATCAGCGTGCCGGCGGCGCGTATTGCAGACCGCCCTTGTTCCAGAGCGCGTTCAGCCCGCGTTCCAGTTTGAGGGGCGAGCCCTGGCCGACATTGCGCTCGAAGGATTCGCTGTAGTTGCCGACATTCTTGATGATGTTATAGGCCCAGTCATTGGTCAGGCCCATGCCTTCACCCAGCTTGTCGTCGACGCCCAGCAGGCGGCGCACTTCCGGATCCTGCGAGCTGGACTTCACCTGGTCGACATTGGCCTGGGTGATGCCCTTTTCTTCGGCGATCAGCATGGCGTAGAACGACCAGCGGACGATGTCGCCCCACTGGCTGTCATTCTGGCGCACGGCCGGCCCCAACGGTTCCTTGGAGATGATCTCCGGCAAGATCATGTTGTCGTCCGGGTTCTTCAACGCCAGGCGTTCGGCGGCGAGACCGGAGGCATCCGTCGTATAGGCGTCGCAACGGCCATCGTCATAGGCGCCGCGGGCCTGGTCGCTTTCCTTGAACTTGGCCGGCGGGTTCATGCCGATATTGTTGGTCTTGTCATAGTCGCCGAGATTCTTCTCGGTGGTGGTGCCCTCCTGCACGCAGACCGTGGCGCCCTTGAGCTGCAGCGCGCTCTTGATGCCCGACGACTTGCGGACCATGAAGCCCTGGCCGTCATAGTAATTGACGCCGACGAAATCGAGACCGAGCTGGGAATCGCGGCTGAGCGTCCAGGTCGAGTTGCGCGAGAGCATGTCGACCTCGCCCGATTGCAGTGCGGTGAAACGCTGTTCGGCATTGAGCGGCTTGTACTCGACCTTGGTCGCGTCGCCGAACACGGCGGAAGCGACCGCCTTGCAGAGATCGATATCGAGGCCAGCCCAATTGCCCTTGTCATCCGGCGCGCCGAAGCCGGCAAGGCCGGTATTCACGCCGCATTTCAGCTTGCCATAGGACTTGACGTTATCCAGCGTCTTGCCGCCGGCCGGAGCAGCGGGCGCCGCCGCAGGTGCGGCCGCCGGCGCTGCCGTCGTGTTCGAGGCGGTCTGGTCCTGCTTCTTTTCACCGCAAGCGGCGAGCCCCGTCAGCAGCAGACCGCCGAGCGCCAAGCCTAAAACCGTATTCATCCGTCGCATTTTGTGGTCCTTCCCTGTGTAATTTTATCAATTAATTGTTCTTATTATTCTTGTCCGCAGCGTCCCTCCGAGATCCCTATTCGGGATCCCCCGCCTGGAGCCTCTTTGGGTCTCCTTGGTCTGATCTGGCCTTCGCCAGTAGCAAACGCGGATTTCCTAGTCTTTTACATAAAGAACCCGGGTGCTACAAGTAATCTCAGACAACCGAGACTGCATACAATGTCCATTTCGACCCCCAAAGACCGTACCATCATCACCCATGCCGGCAATGACCCGGAAGCCAACTTTGGCGTGGTAAATCCGCCGATTTACCGGGCTTCCACCATCCTCTACCCGACGCTGCACGACATGCATGAACGCGGTCGCAGCAAATTCGACACCGTCTACTATGGCCGCTACGGCACGCCGACCACTTTCGCCCTGGAAGAGGCCGTCGCCAAGCTGGAAGGCGCCGACCGGGCGGTGGCGCTGCCTTCCGGCCTCGCCGCCTGCACCGGTGCCCTGATGTCCTTCCTGCAGGCGGGCGACCACCTGCTGATGGTCGACAGCGTCTACGAGCCGACCCGCGCCTTCTGCGACCAGCAGCTGGCCCGGTTCGGCGTCAGCGTCACCTATTACGACCCGCTGATCGGCAGCGGCATTGCCGCGCTGATCCAGCCTAATACCAAGCTGGTCTATCTGGAGAGCCCGGGCTCGCATACCTTCGAGATCCAGGACGTGCCGGCGATCGTTGCTGCTGCGAAGGTGCGCGGCTGCATCACCATGATCGACAATACCTGGGCGACGCCGCTCTATTTCAAGCCCTTCGCCCATGGCATCGACCTGTCGATCCATGCCGCGACGAAATATATCTGCGGCCATTCCGATGTGATGATGGGCATCATCACCATGCGGGAGGAACATTACAAGCGGGTGAAGCAGCAGGTGCACGGCCTCGGCATGGCGGTCTCGCCGGAAGATTGCTGGCTGGTCCTGCGCGGCCTCCGTACCCTGGGTGCGCGTCTCGCGCAGCATCAGGAGACCGGCCTCAAGCTCGCCCGCTGGCTGCAGGCACGGCCCGAAGTCGAGCGGGTACTGCATCCAGCCTTGCCGGATCATCCCGGCCACAAATTGTGGCAGCGCGATTTCAAGGGTGCCACCGGCCTCTTCAGCATCATCCTGAAACCGTTCGACGAGACCCGCGTCGCCGCCATGCTTGATGGCATGCAGCTGTTCGGCAAGGGCTTCAGCTGGGGCGGCTATGAGAGCCTGCTGATCCCGTCGCATCTCAACACTGCGCGGACAGCAACACCCTGGAAGGCCGGCGGCCCGACCCTGCGGGTGCATGCCGGGCTCGAGGATCCCGACGATCTGATCGCCGATCTCGAGGCTGGTTTCGGCCGCTTGCGGGGAAACTGACGGCGATGACCGATTCCCCAGCCAACCCCATCGGCGCGGAGGTCGAGGCGCTGCTCCAGGGACTTGTCCTGACCGCCGACGGCCTGATCCCGGCGATCGCCCAGCAGCACGATACCGGCGAGGTCCTGATGATGGCCTGGATGACGCCCGAAAGCCTGCGGGAGAGCCTGGAGACCGGCCGCGTCGTCTACTGGTCGCGTTCGCGCAAGCAATTATGGCGCAAGGGCGACACCTCGGGACAGATCCAGAAGCTGATCGAAGCCCGCATCGATTGCGACCAGGATTGCCTGCTGCTGCTGGTCGACCAGATCGGCGTCGCCTGCCATACCGGGCGGCGCAGCTGCTTCTACACGGCGCTCCGCAACGGCAAGCCCGAGATCATCTCCGAGGTCGAGATCGCACCCGACAAACTCTACGGTGCCTGATCGATGGGTTTCAGCGACCAGGAAATCGCCGCCACACTGCTCAGCCTCGAAGTTGCCTTCTGGAGTTCCCTGCTGACCCTGCCGGTGGCGATCTTCTGTGCCTGGGCGCTCGCCCGCTGGCAGTTCGCCGGCAAGGTGCTGTTCGACAGTGTCGTGCATCTGCCGCTGGTCCTGCCGCCCGTCGTCGTCGGCTACGCCCTGCTGCTGACCTTCGGCGCCCAGCGGCCGATCGGTGCCGCCTTGCAGCATTATCTCGGCATCACTCTGGTCTTCAACTGGAAGGGTGCGGTGATCGCTTCCGCCGTCATGGCCCTGCCGCTTTTCGTGCGGGCGATCCGCATCTCCTTCGAAACCGCCGACCGTAAGCTGGAAGCGGCGGCGCGCTGCCTCGGCGCCTCCCGGTTACAGGTCTTCCTGAGCGTCACCCTGCCGCTCAGTTTGCCTGGCATCATCGCCGGTGCTATTCTCGGCTTCGCGCGCTCCCTGAGCGAATTCGGCGCCACCATCACCTTCGTTTCCAATGTGCCGGGCGAGACCCAGACCCTGCCTCTGGCGATCAATTCGCTGATCCAGGTGCCGGACGGCGAACCGGCGGCGCTACGTCTGACCGCCATCTCGCTCTTCATCGGCTTCATCGCCTTGATCCTGTCCGACCGGGCTGAGATCTGGCTGCGCCGCCGTGTCCAGCGAAGCTAGGAAGGATGACGCACCCCACCATGTCCCAGGGCATGTCCAGGATCGACATTCGTGCCAAGCAGCGCCTGGGCAACCTCGTGCTGGATATCGATCTGCAGGTCACCACCGGCGGCGTCCTGGCCCTGTTCGGCCCCTCGGGCGCCGGCAAGACCTCGGTCCTCAACTGGATTGCCGGCCTCAACCAGCCGGATAGCGGCCGCATCGCCATCGACGGCCGCGTCCTGTTCGATAGCGAGACCGGCATCAACCTGCCGCCGGACCGGCGCGGCCTCGGCTATGTCTTCCAGGAACCGCGCCTGTTCCCCCATCTCGGTGTCAGGGGCAACCTGCTTTATGGCTGGCATCGCCGTAACCGGCACAGCCGCGGCGCCAGCGACGTAGCAGAAAACGGCAGCCGTCCCGAGATCACACTCGACCAGGTAGTCGAGCTTCTCGGCATCGGGCACCTGCTCAAGCGCCGCATCGGCGGTCTCAGCGGCGGCGAGCAACAGCGTGTCTCCATCGGTCGCGCCTTGCTGGCCCAGCCGCAGCTGCTGCTGATGGACGAGCCGCTGGCAGCGGTCGACGCCCGGCGCAAATCGGAAATCCTGCCCTTCATCGAGAACCTGCATGCCGAGTTGCAGATCCCGCTCATCTATATCAGCCATGACCCCGACGAGATCCTGCACATCGCCGACCAGGTGGCGCTGATCGTCGAGGGAAAGCTGGTGACCGTCGGCAGCATGGAGGATGTGCTGGGCCGGCTCGATCTGCCGACCTTCACGGATGCGGCCGAGCCGGGGGCGGTCATTTCCACCACTGTCCTGGAAACCGATGACGGGACCGGCCTCACTGTGCTCGGCCTGCCGTCATCAAGCGATAACGTCGCGACCATTCGCATCGGCCGGCTGCCGGCTGCCCCGGGCGACACTGTTCCGCTGCGCCTGCTGGCCCGGGACGTGGCTTTGGCGCGCCACATGGTTGATGGGATCAGCATCCTAAATCAACTACCGGGTGTAATCTGCCAAATCCTTGGTGGAACAGGACCTTTTGTCGATTTTCAGCTCGACGTAGGGGCCCTGATCTGGGCCCGCATCACGCGGAAATCGGCTGAACAACTGAAACTCGCGGTTGGTGATCCGGTTGTCGCCCTGATCAAGTCGGTGGCCGCCGATCCGAAGAAATTCAGCTAATTACCAAGCAAAGATAAAAGATTACCTCAACGCCCAGCTGTGATACGATGGACGCCTTCTTGGGGCTAGAAGAGCAGGACTGATGAATCGCCAACAATTGGAGAAGCAGGCGCTGGATATCGTCGCCGGCCGTACGGCAAAGCCGGCGGCAGCAAAGCCGCAGCAGCAGATGAGCGGCATGGCGAAGCTGTCGATGTGGCTATGGCTGGCGGCCGTTCTGGTGATCGGCGCCTTGGCGGCCTACGTCTACCTGCTGAAATAACAAACATCGAAGGGGCGGTCGCCTGCGGCTTGCCCGTGCAGCTGCCATCCTGTGCCGATGGCAGGAAATTTAGACAGCACAGTTTCCCGGCGATGCTTCAGACGGTGATGCTCTCTGATCTCGCATGCATCTGGGCCGCTCCGCCCGATCAACCATGACAGTCTGCAGCTGTCATCCGTCAGGTTTAAATTAGACTAGGCTAAAAATGCGCCGGGCTTAAAATCGCCGCACGCGACCGATACATGGGAGAACCAGATCCCGAGACCGGCTGGCATTTCCGCGTCCAGCTGGGCAACATAGCCCATCGGTTTTTCTACCCGCTTCAATGAAAGTGATTCGCCATGCGGCCCATCTTCATCATGGTCAAATGCGCCCCCGGTACTGCTTACGACGTTGCCGCTACCGCGCTCGATACGGTCGAGCAGGTCAGCGAGGTCTATTCGATCTCCGGACAATATGACCTCCTCATCAAATGCATTCTGCCCTCGGAGATGGATGTCGGCCGCTTCGTCACCAGCCAGATCCAGATGCTGGAACATGTGAAGGATACCCAGACCATCATCACCTTCAACGCTTTCACCTGAAACCTTGCGCGGCCGCCGGCGTTGATCACGGCCGGTTGCAGGATGCGGTTGCGAAGGGGAGAGATGCGATGCCACAAGTCGATGCTGTTCTCTTTGATGCCTATGGCACTCTGTTCGATGTGCATGCGCCTGCCGCCGCCCTGGCCACGAAGCTGGGCCCGGTCGCCGGCGAGATATCCCGGCTGTGGCGACAAAAGCAGCTGGAATATACCTGGACCCACAGCCTGCGCGGCCGCTACCGCAGCTTCTGGCGGCTGACCGCGGATGCCCTGGAACACGCTTTGCTCGCCCATGGGCTCGCCGGCGAAACCCATTTGCGCGAGCAATTGCTGGCCGAATATCGGCATCTCGCACCTTATCGGGAAGTGCCGGCGCTGCTGCAGGAATTGCAAGCGGCCGGTCTGCGGCTGGCGCTGCTGTCGAATGGAGATCCCGATCTCCTGGATGATCTCGTCGGCCAGGCCGAGATCGGTCAGTTCCTGCAGCCGAATATCTCCGTCGCCGAACTTGGTGTCTACAAGCCCGACCAGCGCGCCTATCGCCTCGGCATCGACCGTGTCGGCGTCAAGGACGCGGCGCGCTGCGCCTTCGTCTCGTCCAATGCCTGGGACGCCGCAGGTGCGGCACAGTTCGGCTTGCGAGTCTTCTGGGTCAATCGCAATCAGCAGCCGGTCGAATACCAGCTCGGACAATCGGCGAAGATTGTCACCGATCTGTCACTGCTGGCGCAGGACCTGTTGAAGTAGCAATCGACTGCAACTGAGCACCACAGCTTCCTGCGGACATCGTTACGATAGCGCGAAGATAAAATTTGTATAAACGCCGGCTGCATCGCGCGGCTGCACGGCTCCACAAAAACTTCATTATTTTTGCCGACGCCCTTCGCCTATCTATGCGGCCGGGTCTTCGCGCCGGGGTCCTTCCGCGACGAAAAATGCGTCTGCCGGAAATGCGCGCAGCGCCCGCGACACATCAGGAAGAGGGTTATATGAAGACCAAGCTATTGGGCGTTCTTGGCGTCATGTCGGCCGCTGTCGCGCTTGCGGCACCTGCGTCGGCCGATAAAACCAAGATTGATTTCTGGTATGGCAATTCCGGTGACATCAGCAAGCGCGTGCAGGAAGTCTGTCAGCACTTCAACGATTCACAGCAGGATTTTGAAGTCACCTGCACCAGCCAGGGCTCCTATGCCGCGGCCGTGCAGAACACCATCGCCGCCTTCCGGGCCGGCAAGCAGCCGACCATCGTGCAGGTGTTCGATGTCGGCACGCTCGATCTGATGCTGTCGGACGCCTATTACCCGGTCTACAAGCTGATGGCAGATAACGGCTACAAGATCGACTGGAACAACTACTTCCCCGGCATCGCCAACTACTTCGCCGATTCCAAGGGCGAGCTCTACTCGATGCCGTTCAACAATTCGACGGCCCTGCTCTATTGGAACAAGGATGCCTTCGCCAAGATCGGCAAGTCGGAAGCGCCGAAGACCTGGGAAGAAGCCGCCGATGACATGAAGGCGATGAAGGCCGCCGGCTATGAATGCCCGATGGCGATCAATGTCAGCGCCGATGAAAGCTGGCAGCTCCTCGAACAGTTCTCCGCCATCCACGGCGAGCCGATCGCGACCAAGAGCAATGGCTATGAAGGCCTTGATGCCGAACTCGTCTTCAACAAGACCAAGTTCGTCAAATATGTGACCGATCTGAAGTCCTGGTATGACCAGGGCCTGGTCAAGATCAAGTCCAAGGAAACCGGCCAGACCATGGTCGAGGCTTTCTCCGCCGGCGATTGCCAGATGATCCTGACCTCGGTCGGCGATCATGGTACGGTCAGCCGCACGGCCAAGCCCGGCATGAACTGGAGCGTTGCCATGCTGCCGGTCTATGCCGGCACTGAGCGCAAGAATTCGCTGGTGGGCGGCGCTTCGCTCTGGGTCCTTGCTGGCAAGTCGAAGGACGAATACAAGGGCGCTGCCGCCTTCCTGAACTTCATCGCCCAGCCGGAACAGGCTCTGTTCTGGTCGACAGTGACCGGCTACATCCCGGTGACCAAGACCGGCTATGACTACATGGTGAGCCAAGGCTTCTACAAGCAGGCCGCCTATCAGGGCCGCGAGATCGCCATCGAAAGCCTGACCGCCTCGCAACCGACCAATGTCAGCCGCGGCATCCGCCTCGGCGGCTTCCTGCAGATCCGCAACGAAGTCGCCAACGGCCTGCAGGCGATCTTCTCCAACAAGGAGCCGGTGCAGCAGGCGCTCGACGAAACGGTGGAGCGTGGCAATGCCATCCTGCGCCGCTTCGAACAGACCTATAAGGGCAAGACGATCCCTTGATAAATGGGAGGGGATGAGCGCCCGGCATCATGTCGCTCATCCCCCCACCCCTACCCTCCCCCACAAGGAGGGAGGGAGTGCAGCGGGTTCATTGCACGCAGATCGCCAAGACTGATGCATCCCCGGGCACCAGCAGATCGATGGCTGTCCGTGGAAGATAAATTAGGCACTCGATCAAAGCCGACTAAGCCCCGACGCCGGCAACAGCGTCCCCTCCCCCCTCGTGGGGGAGGGTCAGGGTGGGGGGGCATGCGGTAACTGACGAAGATCGCGCCCATCTCGCCAAGATGCCTCATTTCAGCGTGATCACGACAGGACCATATGGAAAAGCGCGCCACCTTCGCCAGCAACCGCACCGGTATCCTGCTGATCCTGCCGCAACTGCTGCTGATCTTCACCTTCTTCTACTGGCCGGCCGGCGAGGCACTGTATTGGGCCTTCACCCTGCAGCGCCCCTGGGGCGGCGGCAATGAGTGGGTCGGCTTCAGCAACTTCCTCGCCATCCTCGGCGACCCGGTCTACTGGCACTCGATCGCCATCAGTATTCTCTTCGCCGTGGCAGCGACCGCCGTCGCCATGGGCATCGCCTTGCTGCTCGCCTTGCTCACCGACCGGCAGATGCGCGGCTATCGGGTCTATAGCAGCGTGCTGGTCTGGCCCTATGCCATCGCCGCCCCCGCCCTCGGCCTCGCCTTCCGCTTCATCCTCGCCCCAGAGGCGGGCTTCCTGGCGAGCTTCAACAAAGCCTGGCCCGGCATCTGGAATCCGGCACTCGACGGCACCGATGCGATGATCGCCATCATCATCGCCTATGCCTGGAAATATATCGGCTACAACTTCATCTTCTTCCTCGGCGCGCTGCATTCAATCCCGCGCTCGCTGCTGGAAGCAGGTGCCATGGACGGGGCCGGCATCATGCGGCGCATGCGCGATATCCAGCTGCCGCTGCTCGCCCCCACCCTCTTCTTCTTGATCATCGTCAACCTGACGGACAGCTTCACCGACAGTTTCGGCATCGTCGATATCATGACCAATGGCGGCCCCGCCCGCGCCACGGAACTGATGGTTTACAAGATCTATTTCGACGGCTTCAAAGGCCTCGATTATTCCGGCGCCGCCGCCCAGAGCATCATCCTGATGCTGCTGGTCATTCTTCTCACCGTCGCGCAGTTCCGCTTCGTCGAGCGGCGCATCCATTATAAATAGGTGCGCATATGGTAGAACGCAGCCGCACATTCGATCTCGTCGCCCAGGTAATCCTGTTCCTCGGCCTTGTCATCGCACTGATCCCCTTCATCATCGTCGCAATCGCCGCTTCGCATGACCTGCAGACGGTGAACCGCGTGCCGATGCCGATGATGCCGGGCCATGATTTCCTGAAGAATGTGGCGGAAGCCTGGGACCGCGCCGATCTCGGCACCAAGCTGATCAACAGCCTGATCTTCGCGACCGGCGTGGCGCTCGGCAAGGTCCTGATTGCCGCCTTCTCGGCCTTCTCCCTGGTCTTCTTCCGTTATCGCGGCCGCATGGCGATCTTCTGGGCGATCTTCATCACCCTGATGCTGCCTTTGGAAGTGCGCATCGTCCCCACCTATTCGGTCGCCGCCAATGTGCTCAGCCCCTATCAGACCATGCTCGATGCGACCGGCATCACCTGGCTGATCGAGAAGCTCTCCGGCATCCAGATCGCGCTGCAATGGGGTCTGCTCAATTCCTATACCGGCCTCATCGCACCCTTTGTCGCCACCGCCACCGGCACCTTCCTCTACCGCCAGTTCTTCCTGACCCTGCCCGATGAATGGGTGGAGGCCGCCAAGATGGATGGTGCGGGCGCCCTGCATTTCTTCATCGACGTGCTGCTGCCGGTCTCGCGTACCAATATGGTGGCGCTCGGCACCATCATGTTCGTCTGGGCCTGGAACCAGTATCTATGGCCGCTGCTGGTTACCACCGATCCCAGCCATGCGACCGCGGTGATGGAGCTGAAGGAGCTGATCCCGTCGGCTTACGGGATTCCCGACTGGAACGTCGCCATGGCCGGCACCTTGGTCGTTATGTTGCCCCCCCTCATTGTCGTCGTGCTGCTGCAACGCTGGTTCGTGCGCGGCCTGATCGCGACGGAAAAGTAATCACCGAAATTGGAACGGAAACCGACACCATGAGCCGGATCGTCATTCGCAACGTGCGCAAGACCTATGGCCGCAACGAGATCGTGCAGGGCCTCGATCTTGATATCGAGGATGGCGAATTTGTCGTCGTGCTCGGCCCCTCGGGCTGCGGCAAGTCGACTTTGCTCCGCATGATCGCCGGGCTCGAAGAGATCACCAGCGGCGAGATCGAGATCGACGGCCGCGTCGTCAACCGGCTGGAGCCACGCGAACGCGGCTGCGCCATGGTGTTCCAGAATTACGCGCTCTATCCGCATATGACGGTCGCCGAGAATATCGGCTATGGCCTCAAGGTGGCCGGCGTCAAGAAGGAGGAGCGCGCCCGGCGTGTCGCCGCCGTCGCCTCAACCCTGGGCCTGGGTGAGATGCTCACCCGCAAGCCCGCCGCCCTCTCAGGCGGCCAGCGCCAGCGTGTCGCCATGGGGCGCGCCATGATCCGCGAGCCGCGCGTCTTCCTGTTCGACGAGCCCCTGTCGAATCTCGATGCCAAATTGCGCGCGCAATTGCGGCTGGAAATCCGCCAGCTGCATCAGCGCTTGAAGACCACCAGCATCTTCGTCACCCATGACCAGACCGAGGCGATGACGCTCGCTGACAAGCTGATCCTGCTCAACAAGGGTCGCATCGAGCAGATGGGCAGCCCGGCGGAGATCTATCACCGGCCGCACAGCCTGTTCGTCGCCGAATTCATCGGCGCACCGCCGATGAACATCCTTTCGGCCCAGGTCGGCGAGGACCGCTTCCTGCATCTCGGCGGCGACGATGCGCGGAATGGCTGGTGCCTGCCGGTCACGCGTGAGATCGCCACCGGCCCGCTGAAGATCGGCTTCCGCCCCGAAGACGTCGCCGTTACCCATCAGCCGATCCCCGGCAGCACGGCTTTCGACGTCATGCTGGTGGAAGAGCTCGGCATGGGGCAGCTGGCGCATGGCAAGATCAATGGCGGCAAGACCGGCGATCCAACCGGTGGTGCCGATATCGTCGTCCATCTGCCGAAGGGCAGTGCCCCGACCGTCGGCCAGCGCCTCTTCATCTCGGTCCCCGCCCACCACTTGCACGGCTTTGACATTACCACTGGCAAGCGCCTGGAGACCGACAACATCGTCGCCGAGAATGGCCAACATCAGGTGATCGGTTTTTCGGGCGTACGGTGACCGGGACCGGTGATCGTTTCACCCAGGAAGACATAGCCCAGCAGCAGCGCAAAAGGCGAGGTCAGCGAAAACAGCAGCGCTGTCATACCCTTCGGCCCTTAGAGCGCGATCGTTCTTGATGGAAGCAGGCTTGCTTTCATCAAGAACGATCGCGCTCTATCTTATTGAAGAGAGAGGAATTCACATTTTAGACAAAATCGCGAAGCGATTCCGTTTAAAACGATCCGGTTCTAGCCGGCGCGTTCCCCGCCACGGTCATGTCCCGGTTGCGGACCTTGGATCACACTATTCGCGGTGGATATCCACTTGCCGAGATTGGGCCAGCTGAAGAGACCAACGCGGATCACGGTATAGGTAGGCTGCGATCCAGCTTTCATCATGATGCCGACCGCGCGGCCGGGGATGAAACCGCCGGCATGCGTGACCCTAACCGCGGCAATCTCGCGCAGCGGAATCACATAGTGGGAAAAGAGCGAGCTATAGGCGATCTCGCTTTCACCGAGATGCAGCTTTGTCGAGGTCACCAGTGCCATGATCAGTCCCGCGACGATGCCGATCGCCACTGTAACGGCCTCCGGCTTGTCGAGGATTCTGGAGGCGATACCCGCTGCTGCCAGTCCGGCGAGGAGTGCTATCATCTCCTCGCATGTACGCAGTCTTTTCGTCACGTCCCACGCTTTCAGATCGGTGAAATGCTCACCAGTGGAAGTTTATCGATCGGCTTTTCGAGCGATCCTGTTTTCTACTTCTTCAAATGCCCCGCAAAGCGTTTCTCTGCCGCCTTCGGATCATTGACCGCGCCATAGGCGATGCCGCCGGCCATGTCGCCGGGATAGACCTCCTCCAGGCGGAGCTTCAGCCCCTGAACCAGCGAGCGGGCGACATGTGTGGCTGGGGTCTTCGGAAGACCGAGGGCGCGGACCGAATCCGTATCGATCAAGCCTGGCAGCACGGCGAGCACATGGGTGCCCTGCTGGCCGAGTTCGCCGCGGAGTGCCTGTGTCAGGCTGAGCAAAGCCGCCTTCGAGGCGCAGAAGGAGCCCATCAGCGGCAGATTGGCCTGGGCATGGCCGGAGATGAGATTGGCGATGGCACCGCCGCCATTGGCGCGCAGCACCGGCGCGAAGGCGCGGCACATGGCGAGCGTGCCGAAATAATTCACCTCCATCTCCTGGCGCGCCGCCGAGAGATCGTTGCTGGCAATCAGCGGCGTCAGCAGATTGTCGCCGGCATTGTTGATGAGCAGCGTCACATCGGGGCAGGCGCGTGCCGCCGCCTCGACATCTTCCTGCCGGGTAATGTCGAGCTGCAGCGCAACCAGGCGGTCGGGTGCCTTGGCGATGAGCGGCTTCGGGCTGTCGCGGTCGCGGGCGGCGCAGTAGATCTTGCCGGCACCCGCCTGCAGCAGGGCCTGCACGATCTCCGCCCCGAGGCCGCGCCCCGCACCGGTCACCAGAGCCACGCTGCCCGGCACCGGATCACGTCCCGCGCCTGGCCGGAAACGGTCGATCTGCGCCTTCGACGGTCCCTGCACGAGGTCCTGGTCATTGGCGAGGATGACCAGCTGGAAGCCCTGGGCGCGGCGGTCGGCAGCCATGGCGCCATGGGGCGTGAAGATGCCGATATATTTGCCGGCCGCCAGCGTCGCCGCCTTGATGCGCTCCACCGCCTGCTGGTGCTTCGCACCGAAATCCGGGAAAGCGCCGATCGAGAGGGCGAGATCGAAGGGGCCGATGAAGACCATGTCGATGCCGGGCACGGCGGCGATGGCGGCAGCATTCTCCATGCCCTTTGCGGTCTCGATCATCACCGCGACGAAGCTATCCGCATTGGCCTGCGCCACGTAAGAGAGCGCATCGAAGACCGGGCGGACATTGCCGAAGCTGCGCTGGCCGCGCGGCGGATATTTGGCAGCGACCACCGCCGCCTCCGCTTCCTCTGCCGTCTCGACGAAGGGCACGATGACACCGCGGGCACCTGCATCGAGCGCACTGCCGATGGCATAAGGCGTGTTGGCCGAAACACGACAGAGCACCGTCGTCAGGTGTCGCACATGGCCGATTCCAAGCTCCAGGCTTTCGCGCGTCCACAATCCGTGCTGCAGGTCGAAGACCATGGCATCGGGCTTGCCCTGGGCCATGATCTCGGCGATGGCGGGCGACCCCAGGGCCAGCCAATGGCAGCCGACGCATTGGCCGGCCGCAAGCTGCTGTAGAACGGGATTGGTGGACATAACTGGAACTCCGATGACGCTCGAATAAGGGATGCTGGCCAGGCAACGATCTTCAGGCGGCCACGATAGGCGAAAGTGCCGGCATCGGTAAGTGTTTGGCGAATAACGGCATATCGCAATAAGCCTGACATATAAATCAGAATAATTACAAATAGTTATTATATAATCTTCATCTAAAATCTTGAAATCTCTCGCACGTTTAACTAGAATCGCCCCGATACCATCATTTGGCCCTGGGCAAACGGGGTCATCCGGCCCTGGCGTCGTATTGACAGGCCATGCAGCGGAGGGTCTCGATGAAGCGTCAATCGGCGGTTCTCTTGCTCTTGTTTCAGGCGCTCTTGCTGCCGGCGACCGCGCTTGCCAGGCCGATGGTAAATGCGGCCCATCTCCTTGCCGACAGCCAAAAAGCCACATTGGAACTGACGCTGAACGCCGCGCCCGATTTTCACGTCTTCTATCTCGCCAATCCGTATCGCGTGGTGATCGACATGGAAGCGCTGGATTGGCGTGCCGCAACACCCGGCAAGACGGCAGCCAAGGCGCTGGTCACCGGCCTCCGCTATGGCGTGCAAGGCAGCGGCACCTCGCGGCTGGTACTCGACCTTGCTGCCCCGGCGCGCATTTCGGATGCGCATTATCGACGGGATAAATCCGGCGCCATGCATCTCGATATCAGCCTGCAGCAGGTGAGTGCGGCCAATTTCGCCGCCGCCATGAACCAGTATCGGGCGCCGCAAAAGGCCACCGAGGATATCGCCGACATGTCAACCGCGGCCGGTGGCCAGGCAGGGACCAAGGCCAGAAGGCGAAACAGCACCGAGCAGGCAACGACCCAAGCTACGCCCTCGGCCCCCCAGCAACAGGCCTCCGCTGCCCGCCAAGGCACCGCTGCGCATCAAGGCGCCACAGTCGCGACCACGTCGAAAGAGGTTTATGTTCCGCCGCTGCTGACGGATGCCGATACCGCCTTGCGCAGCAATGCCTCGACTACGCAGGGCGATCCCCTGCTCTATCAGAGCCCGGATGGCTATTCCCTGTCCTATATGCATCCGCCCGGCTCTTTCTTCGGCGCCGGTGTCACCGTCGGCATGCAGTTCTAGCCAACGACGCTTCGACACCGGCACTCTTTCTCTGCATCATCGCGCTAATTCATTTGCAATCCGGCGAAGCTGCTCGCAGGCTGGTAGATGTATGTCATCGCTGCCCGCTGCTGCCCGGATGAGACGGCAAGCGGCGCAGCCACTTGAGGGAGGCGGCCGATGCCCTATGTACAGCGCAATTCCAAGCTGGAAATCATCGGTCTTTTCGCCAACCCGCAGCCTGGCCTCGCCGAGGAATTCGTCATCGAGGAGCATCCCGAGGTGCAGGCCATCCGCGATGAGATGGGCGCCACCGAATGGCCCTCGCAGATGCCCTCGACCACCGAAGTACGGCGCATGGAGCGTGAGCAGCATGAGCTGCTGGCCGAAGGTGCGAGCATGGATGCAGCGATCCTGCATTTCCTCAAGGCCTGGAGCAATCTCGAGACCAGCCTCAGTACCCTGCTCTATGAGGCGCTGGATATCCGGCCGCGTAGCAGCCGTGTCGCCTATGCGATCTATTACAGCGCACCGGGCTTCGAGGCGCGTTTGCGGCTGCTGACGGAAGTCTTCGAACAGCTCGCAACCGAGCAGGTCGAATTGCGCGACTTCCCCTCGATCTGGCAGCGCGTCTGCCGGCAGATGCGGATGTTCCGCGAAACCCGCGATCTGGTCGCCCATGGTGCGCGCATCGTGCTGGCCGTCGACGGACGCAATGCCGTGCGCCTCACCTCGCCGGCGCATGACGCCCGCCGCGCCGGCCGCGCCGATCCGCGTGGCCCGGCTTTCGGCGGCTCGGCCGGCGACATCACCGATGACGCCAACCGCGTCACAGTCCTGCAGGCCGATATCGACCGCATCAATCGCCTGTTCACGCAGTTGCATAATCGTGAACTCAGCAGTTTCCAGCGCCTGCTGGCTGAATTGCAGCAGACGGCTGAGGCCTAGAGCACGAACGCGCTCCAGCTTATCAAGCAGGGGCGGCAGGGAACGAACTGGATGACGCCCTCAGGCCGGGATCGGGCCGTTGGGGCCGATCCCGGTCATGATCATGGAGATGCGCTCGCCATCGGCAGATAGCGGCAGGATCAGGATCTGGTAGTTCAGCCGCTTTTCCTCGATCCAGGCATCGCGCGCGGCATAAAGCGGCTGGCGCAGCGCAATCATGCGTTCGTAGAAAGCGACGGTGATGTCGGTCATGCGTGGGTCCGGCATGTCATCGGCCCATGAGCCCGTCATTTCCCGCCCCACGACATCCCGCCACCAGGAACCGACGACACGGAAGCGGAAATAACGTCCTCCGGCGGATGCCCGGGCATAGGCTGGTACCGGATCGCGTGGATCGGCCTCATAGACTTCCGTCAGGGCAACGCGGTTCAGCATGAAGGCGAAATCGAGTGGATCGATATCGGCCCGGCTCGGAAACGGCCTGTCCTGCCGGCAATGCGACCAATAGCTGTGCAGGCGCCGGAGATCGTAATGGTCCGGCATGCCGGCTTGACCCGTGGCAGCATTTATCGCGCCTGCGGCTCGCGTCACGTCATCCATTCTCAAGCCTTTTCATGCGCCACCATGATGGGCATTGCTACCCAGCTGGTCAACATGGGCATGGTCAGCTCTATGGGCGTAACATAGATCGATTGGCAGGCCGCACCTCTCTCTGGGCGGCACCTTTGCGCGCGACTTGTGCAAAATCGACAAGGCATTACGCTCTCAGCCCACAACCTTCATGCCACCCGCCGCATGCGCGCCGTTTCGCGCATAGCTGAACAATAATCCGATTGGTTGTGGCGAGTCTCCTTGATTAACATCAAGGCTATCACCCGGCGCGAAGCTAGCCTAAGGTCGCGCCTAAGACACCACGCGGCATGGAAGGGAGATCGTCGCTTTGACCAGGAATATGACGGGCGATGAAAAGCTGCAGGCTTTCATCGCCCGCATCAAGGCGCCGGAACTGGTCGCCATTGCCCGGCATTGGGGTGAGGCGCGCAACGGCAAGCGCATGCCGGCCTGGCGCGATATCGATCCCGTCAAGATCGCTCCCTACCTGCCGATCGTCTGGTCCTGGCGCTACGATCGGGAGAAGGACACATTCATCGGACGCTTGGCCGGCGACGCGATCAACCGGACTTTCGGGAAGTCATTGCGCGGTGCCAGGCTGCAGGACTTCTTCAGCCCCGACAGCTTTCCGAAGATCTATGAGCGACATATGCGGATCATCGGCGACCCCGCTTTCTCACGCGATCATGGTGCCGTCTTCCACCATATCGACGGGGTCGGCACCGGTGAACGCATCATCATGCCCTTGGCCGAGGACGGCGAGCATGCCGACGGTATCTTCGGGGCCACCACCTATGACCTCTCGCAGATCGCCCCTGTGAGGGGCATCAAATATGCCTTCGACAATCTGGAATATCTGCCGGTGTAAGGCGCCTGCAACAGCAGGGTCGTGAAGCGGAGCAATCTGCTATGGCCTGCAACGGAGCGAAGCGGCCTTCGCGCCGTGCTGGATATCGCCTCGTCTCCTTAGACGGATGGCACCAATCGACTCCCAGGCTACCGACAGAAACATCCCTCGACCGTTTGCCATGTCCAAACGAGCGTGGGATGTTTACGCCTCGGCAATAATTGTGACCGATTATGCTTTTATTCTGACCTTCCCGCGGAGCCGTCCCCAATGCTGAGCCGACTGACCATTAGCCGCAAACTGCTGCTGATTCCCCTCGCCTTTTCGCTCATTCTGGTCGGTCTCACTGCCTATATGCTCTACGACATGCGGTCCGGCATGATGGAGGACCGCAAATCGAAGCTGCGGGCTCTCGACGAGACGGCGCTCAGCATCGTCAACCGCTATAGCGATCTCGAAGCCGCCGGCAAGATGAGCACCGCCGATGCCAAGAAAGCGGCGATCGAGGCACTCTCGCAGGTCAATTACGACGGCAAAAACTACTTCTTCATCTTCGACCGTGACGGCATCCTGTGGATGCATCCGACCCGGCCGAAGGATATCGGCAGCAATATCCTGCAGACCGCCGATGAGCAGGCGCGGGCCAATTACAACGGCTATCTCGCCGCCGCCACCAGCCAGCCGCCGCTGGAAGGGTTCAGTATATTTCCCGGCCGCCGCCCCGGCTCACAGGTCAACAACACGCCAAAGCTTTTCCTCAGCGTCTTCGACAAGCATTGGAACTGGGTTGTCAGTACCGGTATCTTCATCGACGACGTCAATGCGCTCTTCATGCAGCGCGCCGCTATCGTCCTCGGCCTGCTAGTGGTGGGCCTTGCCATCGGCATCTCCCTGACCTTCGCTATCGGCCGCCTGATCATCCGCCCGCTCAACCACACGGTGACGGCGCTGGAAGGCCTCGCGGACGGCCGGTTCGATGCCGAGGTGGCGGCAGTCGCCGGCAATACCGAGATCGGCCGCCTGACCAGCGCATTCGTGCGTTTCCGCGAACAGCTCAAGGAAAGCGAGACACTCCGGGAGGCCCAGGCTGCCGCAGAGCGGCAGGCCGAGGCCGACCGTCGTGCCACCGTATTGCAGTTCGCCAATGAGTTCGAGACCGCCGTCGGCTCGGTGGTCGAATCCCTCGCCCATGAAGTGGACCAGACCTCCAGCACCGCCGCCGATCTCACCACCAGCAGCCAGGCCTCGGCCGCCGGCACCCAGCGCGTCAACCACGCCGCCGCCTCGGTCGCCGACAATGTGCAGACCGTCGCCGCGGCGGCGACGGAACTCAAGGCATCGATCAGCGAGATCGGCCGCCAGATCGACATGGCCCGCGGCGTCGTGCAAAAGACCCAGAGCCGGTCCTCGCAGACCGAGGAGCAGGTGGGTGCGCTCGCCGACAAGGTGAAGGCGATCGGCTCGGTGGTCGATATCATCAATGACATCGCCGCCCAGACCAATCTCCTCGCACTCAACGCCACCATCGAGGCGGCGCGCGCAGGCGAGGCCGGCAAGGGCTTCACCGTGGTCGCCTCCGAGGTTAAGGCGCTCGCCAACCAGACCACCTCGGCGACCGAAGAGATCCGCCAGAACATTGAGGCAGTGCGCCACGCCACCCAGGAGGCGGTCGTCAGCGTCCGCGAGATCGCCGCCGCCGTGGTCGATCTCGAAATGACCACCAGCACCATCGCCGCCGCCGTCGAGCAGCAGAACGCCGCCACCGCGGAGATCAGCCGCAACAGCGACATCACCGCCAGCGAGACACGCCAGATCAGCCAGGTGATCGCCGAGATGGCGACCGCCGTCGATGCCACCGATCAGTCGGCCCGCAGCGTCGCCGATTCCTCCATCGCCATGCGGCAGAAATCCGACACCATGCGCACGGAAGTGCGCAGCTTCCTGCAACGCATCCGCTCGGCATGATACACCCGGCCTGAAGACTGAAAATGCACGCCCCCGACCGCAAGGCCGGGGGCGTTGCCATTTGCGCGATCCGATCTACCTTTCACTCCGAGCATTGCACCTTGGCCTGGCGCAGCGGGCGAAGGTTGAAGATGGCGAAGCTGAGGGCCGCCAAGATCCAGACGCCGATGCCGCCATAGAGCAGCACCCAGCCGAAGCCCCTGGTCAGCGCCGCATGCACGACAGGCGGCGTCAGGCCAGCGCCCGCGACGTTATTGCCGGCGGCGATGTTCTCCGCCAAGGCACGCAACTGCGCGGCATCGAGGCCGGGCAGAGCATCCTTGAGATGGGTGAGTACGCCGCGCGCTAGGATGAAGCCCATCACCGCGATGTTGATGGCAAGCGAGATCATGCGCGCACTCATATCGATGCCGGAGGCCATGCCGGCGCGCTCACGCGGCAGTGCGCCAGTGGTGGTGTTGGTGACCGGCGTGTTGGTGATGCCGAGCCCCGCCCTGGCGAGCACGCAGCCGGGCAGCATGGTCAGCCAGTCCGCATGGTCGACCGCGCTGCCGATCCGCATCAGCATGAACCCAGCACCGATGGTGAAGAGCCCGGCCGGAATGATGAGGCCCGGCTGGTAGCGCAATGACAGGCGCTCGGCGATCGGCGGCATCACCAGGGTTGGCAGGGTGTATGCGAGCAGCGCCATGCCTGTGGCGACGCTGTCATAGCCGAGCCCGGCCTGGAACCAGATCGGCAGATAGATCATGAAGGGCCAATAGCTGATATTCATCGCCGAGCAGCCGATGACCGCGCCCGTAAAGGGACGGATGCGGAAGACGGTGAAATCGAACATCGGTCGCGCACTCACCTTCTCGGCGATCAGGAAGGCGATGAAGCTCGCCGTAGCAACGGCGATGATGGCGAGGCCCGCCAAACTGTCAAAGCCAAGATCCGGTCCCTCGGTGATGTAAAAGGCGAGGCAGAAGACGGCGAGCGACAAGGTCAGGATGCCGGCACGATCGAGGTGGCTCGCCTGCGGGTCGCGCGATTCATGCACGCCGATCAAAGTCAGGAGAAAGGTCGCCAGGGCCAGCACCACATGGATCAGGAATACCCATTGCCAGCTGGCAATGGCGACGATGCCGCCGCCGATGATCGGTCCGAAACCGAGGCCGATGCCGAAGACCATGCCCCAGAGGCCCCAGGCCACGGCGCGGCGCCGCCCGTCCTCGAATTCATGCGAGAGGACGGCGATCTGGCAGATCAGCATGGTACCGCCGGAGAGGCCCTGTAGGAAACGGGCGATGATCAGCAGCCCGACGCTGCCGGCCAGACCGCAGAGCAATGACGAGAGACCGAAGGCGGCGATCGAGACCAGGTAGATGCGCCGGCGCCCGTAGCGGTCGGCTATCGCCCCCGTCGCCATCAGCACGGTGGTAACGGCGATGGTATAGGCGGTCATCACCCATTGCAGCTGCTTGAAATCCGCGTGCAGCACCTGTTCCAGGTTCGGCAGGATAGTGGGGACGCTGGAGATCTCCAGGCCGAACATCAGGCAGGTGAGGCAGACCGCGGTGAGGACGATGAGGCCGCGGCGGCCCAGCGATGCAAGCATGGATGCGGTGAACATAATTGAGCCTTTCGACAAAGGGTCGATGCGGTGGCGGCGAGCAATCGGATGGCAGATCACAGCGAGCAGGTGGCGGCGCCCAACCCAGTCAGCAGCAAGCGCAGCCGGCCGCGCGACATCCGCTTGCAGGTGGCAGAATTGCTGACAGCGCGGGGGATAAAGCCGTCGATCAGACCGCAGCGAACGGCATCCGGCCGATAATCTCTCGGGAGCTAACCTAGGTGAGTCTTGATCATTTGAAAATTGGATGATTGAATATATCAGAGACAACAAATCTGGATGAATGACATGGCCACTTTGGATGTCGATGCGGTGAAGGCCTTCGTGACCATCGCCGATCTCCAGAGCTTCACCCGCGCCGCCGATGCGCTCGGCACCACCCAGGGGGCGATCAGCGTGAAGCTGAAGCGGCTCGAGGATGAGATTGGCCAGAAGCTGATCGAGCGCACGCCGCGCCTGGTGCGGCTCTCAGCCCAGGGTGCCGTCTTCCTGGAACCGGCGCGTGATTTCCTCGCCGCCCATGACCGCGCCGTCGCCAGTCTTGCTTCCGGCCGCCGGCGTTTCGCGCTCGGCATCGCGACCCATGTCGGCGGGCCGGAAGTGCCGACCTTGCTCGCGCGGCTCAACGCCCATGATCCCGCCCTCACCATCGAGCTGCGCCTCAACGATTCACATGACCTGCTGGATGCCTTCGATCGCGGCGAGATCGATGCGGCGATCATCCGCCGCGAGGATGACCGGCGCGACGGCGAGGTGCTGGCGCCGGAACATTTCGGCTGGTACGCGGCACCTGATTTCGAGCATCGCCCCGGCGAGCCCCTGCGGCTGGCAGCGACCTCGCCCACCTGCGGCATCCGCAATTGTGCGACCAAGCTGCTCGACACCGCGGGCATTGCCTGGACGGAAGTTTTCCTCGGTTGCGGCTCCTTCGGCATTGCCGAGGCCGTCGTCGCCGGCCTCGCCACGGCCGTCTTTTCCTGCCGCCTTGCACCGCCGGGCACCGTCGAGGTCAGCCGAAAATTCGACCTGCCACCGGTCCCGCCCTCGGAACTGGTGCTGCTCTCGACCCTGTCAGATGCCCGCTCCCGGGCGGCCCTGCGCATCCTCGCCACCGCCTTCCGCGAACACCGGCCGCCGGCGAGTGCTAACGGCAATGCAAATACCGAGCGGACACGCCGCAGCGATACCGGTCGTCCTGATGCGAGAGCGCAGGGTAGCCTCTCGCGGGAAGCATGAAGGACCGATCGCAGATCGGCGCAATTCGTCGCGTTCCATCATCCGCCGCAAGTTCTGCGCTTCCGCCCGGTAGCGTTCAAATCGGCCCAGCATATCCACCGCATTGTCGTTCCCCGCGACAGAACTCTGTCACTTCCGCGGACGACCAGAACAGCACCGCCCTGCGGTATCAACATTGCTGACATCTCCTGTCAAAAATAACAGCTTTGAATCAACAAGTTAAAGAAGGGCCGGTTTTCCCCCCGAACCGGCCCCTTGATTCTCCGGATCGATTGGGCCTCAATAGAACAAATAGAGAACAAAGAGGTCGAAATGGCAACGGATCATGAAATTTATCGGCACGGCTGGCAATTGCTCAAAGCCCACGGCGTCGAGGCGCGGCGTGAGGCGTTGCGGCGTGCCAGGGAGTTCGAACAGCGCGGGGCACAAAGCGAGGCAGAAAGTTGGCATCGTGTCGCCTCGGCCATCACGGAAATCGCAAAATCCATCCCCTCGATGTCGATGCATTGAGGGCAAAAGTTTGGAGTGAGGGCATTGGCTATCAGCGAACAATCGATCTATCGGACTGCCAACGAGATGATCCAGATGAACGGCGGAGATGCGGCCCAAGAGGCTCTGACCTACGCAAACGAACTGGGTGAGAAGCGGGACGAAGAAGGCCGCAAGCTTTGGCTGCAGGTTTGCGCGGCGATCGAGGATCTGCAGGGTACTTGACCGGTCCGCCGCGGCCCCCACTGCGGGCAGAAGTTCGATAGCGGATCTATTCGGGCGAAGAGAGATGTTACCAAGAACGGCAGCAGCAACCACCACACGTCCCGCCATCGGCAAGGATGCGAAGTCTTCTGCGACCAATCAGGCTGATCTCTTCGAGGCCCGCGTCTCTGTGCCGGAAGGCTTTGTCTATCGGGACAATCTCCTCACAGCGATGGAAGAAGCCGCACTGCTCGGCGAGCTCGAAGCGCTACCATTCAAGCCGTTCGAATTCCAAGGGTATCTTGGCAAGCGTCGGATCGCGACCTTCGGATGGCGCTACGACTTCGATCGCAAAGCCTTGCGCGACAGCGATCCGCTTCCCGATTTCCTGTTGCCAGTGCGGGCCAAGGCCGCCATTTTCGCGGGCTTGCCCCCGGACGAGTTGCAGCAGGTTCTTATCAACGAGTATGAGCCCGGCGCAGGCGTCGGATGGCACCGCGATAGAAGCATATTCCAGGACATCATCGGTATTTCGCTTGCATCGGCCTGCAGATTTCGCTTGCGGCGCGCTGTGGGAGATGGGTGGGAACGTGTCTCGCATGTGCTGCAACCGCGTTCCGCCTATATCATGCGCGGTGCATCCAGATCGTTATGGGAGCATAGCGTCCCAGGCGTCTCAGCACTGCGATACTCGATCACGTTCAGGAACGTTGCCAATGGCCCGGCGAGAATGGCATAGAACAGCATCTATGATTTCGTGACGCTCCTCTACCGGACTAGGCTCGATCTCAGAAACGGCAACGTAGCCGATCGACCGGCGATACTGCGCGTAGGGGAATTGCAAGCCCGACGCAAGCAGGCCTGGTACCGGCATGGCTCCGCCAAAGTGGCGACCCCGACTGGATTCGAACCAGTGACATCCTGCTTAGAAGGCAGGTGCTCTATCCAGCTGAGCTACGGGGTCGTGATCCGGTCTTGGTCGTCGGTCTGGCCCCGGCCTGGATTGCCGGGACGCCGCGGCTTAATGAGTCCAGCGGCCGACGCGGTCGAACTTGAAATTGTCAGCATAGGCACGCACCTGCAGACTGCGCGGTGCCGGCTCCTCGATGACATAAGGGATGCCGTGCTTCTCGGCGTAAGCGATGGCCTCTTCCTTAGTCTCGAATTTCAGCTTCACCTGACGCTGGGTATCGGTCGACCCGGTCCAGCCCATCAGTGGATCGGCAAAGCGTGCCGCGGCGGGGGCAAAATCCAGCACCCAATGATGGATCTGCGCCTTGCCCGACTGCATCGCATTCTTCGCCGGTTGATAGATCCGCGCCTGCATTCTGTTCTCCCATCCCGTCTCATCAATCCCGGCGGGGACCCCTATCCCCACCCTGCCCGGCATGCTGCCAGGCGGCACTTAACAAACCCAAAAAATGGTCGGGGTGACTGGATTCGAACCAGCGACATCCTGCTCCCAAAGCAGGCACTCTACCGGACTGAGCTACACCCCGAGGCTTTGAAAAAGCTACGATTTCAGCGCTTTTACCAGAGCGCCCGGCACCGGTAAAGGGAACTTTCCGGAAACGCCGTGGCCCTGGCGGGCAAGGCCAAACCCCCATGTCAGACGCCCTTCCGGGACGGTCGACTAAACTGCTGAAAGAGCAGGGCCAGGGAAACAAAGAACAGCGTATGGGCGGCGGCGAACCAGACCATCCCGGCGAGGGACAAATGGCGGCTGCCGGCGAACCCCTCCCCGGTCAGTGGCAGGACCAGGGCCGCATTGGCAATCCAAACTACCCCGGCATAGGCAAGGCCACCGAGCCAAGCCGGCCAGCGCGAAACCGGCCTCAGAGCCGGCTCCAGGCACAAGGCATAGAAAACCGCCGTCGCCAAGCCGACCAGGACGTGGAAACCGGCCTGGAATACAGGGCCGGCCGGGAAGCGAACGCGATCACCCGATAGCTCCGTCAGCAGCCGTAGCAGGCCGCCATGGGCCGTAGGCAGGTTCAGCCAATCCGCAACGGCCAACATCGCCATGTTCAGGAAGATGGCGATAGCGCCAGCAAGAAGTGCTGCCCGAACACGGCGATACCGGCTGGCGCTGTCGATATGGCGTCGATCTGTCTCGGCACCGTCGATGTCGGCCGCGCCCAAATCAAACCGGTCCGAACCGGCCCTCCGGGTCGCGGTATTGGCAGCTCTTCTGTCCGTCATCGGTAGCTCGTCAAGGATTGGATACGAAACTTTCGCGATGGCAATGGCCATCCTGGCTGTTCCCCTTTCTCTGACGCTCCTCCGGCGATCTTATTCCGTCCGCCCTCTATGCCACGATCAATCATGACGCCTAGGCAGGCAGCTTTAAGCTAAATCATTGTAAAGCCTGATGATCCAGGACACCTGATAGACGATGTTGACGACCAGGAAGGTCGCCTGGAAGCGCCGGCTGTCCCAGGCCGCCGCGATCACACAGAGGACCATATAGACCCCATTGCGAATCGGATATTCGGGACCGAGGCTGGCGAAATAAGTCGATCCCTTGATCCAGGTGTCGAAGAAATCGACGACATAGATCACTGCAAGGATGCCGAAGAACCAGTGGCGGCGCGAGATGAAGTAATCCTCATAGCCGTCGTAATCATCGATCTTGGCCGGGAACAGCAGCGCACAGAGCAGGTAGTAGAGCGTGGCATAAAAGGTGACGAAGAAATAAAGCTCGAAATTCCAATTGGGTACGTTGCGCAACTCGAACTGCCACCACCAGAAATGGATCAGATTGAGCAGGATCGAGAAGACCCAGCCGAGATGCACCCAATAGAGCTTGTCACGCTTGGGATGCTGGATCAGCCGTGCCAGCCCCGTCAGCAGCGAGGTGATGGCAAGGCCGAGCACGATGCCGATCAGCACGCGCACATGCAGGAATTGATCGCTCATTGCCGCACCGTTTCCACCGAGGTGGCTATCGTTGAGTGACTACCGCCGGGCTGCTTTCATTGTGGTGCCTTTATCGCCGTAACCCGCTTTGGGGTTGCAGCGAATATCATCGTAACGCATCGCATTGTTGACGAAGTATCGTCCTGACGACGCATAGGGTCATCACCAAGCAGTCCCCCGCCTTGCGTCCGTTCTAGAGCGATCCCATATTATGCAGCAAGCGCGTGGACCGGCCGATCCCGCCGGAAACCTCTTAGATCAGGAGACAGTATGTCGGAAAAACTGAGCTGTGGCTCGTTCCAGCCCCTGAATGCCGAGCAGGAACGCGTCCTGAAGCATCACGGTACGGAGCGGCCGGGCTCGAGCCCGCTCAACAAGGAATACCGTAGCGGTACCTATCGCTGTGCCGGCTGCGGTACGGAACTGTTTGGCTCCGATACCAAATATGACAGCGGCAGCGGCTGGCCCAGCTTCTACGCCCCGGCCGATGCCAAATCAGTCGCCATGACCGAAGACCGCAGCCACGGCATGGTGCGGGTCGAGGTACATTGCGATAAATGCGGCGGCCATCTCGGCCATGTCTTCGATGACGGCCCCCAGCCGACCGGCCTGCGCTATTGCATCAACGGTGCGTCGCTGGACTTTAAGCCGGAAGAATGAGCGGTGCTCATCGGTGAAATGGAAACGGCGGCAGAAATGCCGCCGTTTTTCATGCTGCGCAAAATCCGCCGTTCGATCTCAAGACATGGATCACTGTGCGTATTTCATCAGCACATCGAGCGCCTTGGCCGTCGGATGGTCCAGACAATCGTCGATCAGCTTGTCGGTGGCTTCCGAGAGCTTGGTGATATCGATGACCTTGTGGCCTTTCTGGCCGGCGATATAGCCGTGCAGGAAGGCGATCGTCGCGGTGCGATCCTCGCCGTCGAGGCGCATCACCGATTTGCAGTCGAGTTCGGCGACACTCTTCGTGTTATCCGCCGCGCCGGCACCGCCCGGCACGGCAGTGATGCAGAGCAGCGAGACGGTGGCCGATAGCAAGATAGCCCGTGTCAGCTTGAGATTGGTCATTGCGTCGATCTCCCAGCAAGGATTCGTCCAAGGTGCCCGCTCAGAAGGCACCCGTTGTCACATCGGCACCTGTCCGGCCATGCAGCTCTGATAGGCACTGCTATAGGCCTGCTGGCGCGCATTCGATTTGCGCGCGCCATTGGCGATGGCACCCAGTCCTGCACCTGCGGCAGCACCTTTCCCTGCGCCCTCATTCCCGTTGACGGCGCCACCGATCAAGGCACCACCTGCGGCGCCGCGCGCGGCGCCGCGCAATGCGCCACCGGCTGGCACCGAATTGGCCGCATAATCCTGCGCATAGGCTTGGCAAGCGGCTGGCGTTGGTGCCGTCTGGGCTTTCACAGGTCCTGGGGCCATGAGCAGCGTCCCAGCCAGGGCGCATAAGCAGGCTAAGCTCATCCCGATCCGCTGCATCGGCGACCTCCCTGGTAGCAGTGCAAGGCACCGCGTAACCCCACAGCAGAAATGAAACGCCTTCTTGTTTTAGGAGTCAACGCAGCTTGCAGGCGAACAGCTTGCGCAAGCCATGGCCGCGACGAAGACCATCTGATGCCGAGGACGCTTCCTCGTTTATGCAGGCCATTCAGGAAGTGGCAGGGGCGGCGTGCGAAACCTTATGTCATGCTCCGCTTCTGGCCGCGGCGACATCATACTTTCCTCGCCGGTGCGGGCATCGAGCCACAACAAAATGGCAGTATCTCTGCCACCTTTCTCAGGCACCATTTATATGAGCCCTCACGGCTTTAGATACCCCTCATTCCGGCTCATCAACTAGTCCCGCGATGGGAAACACGGCGCCCTTGTAGCTGATATGTTCGGCAACAAGGCACTGGCTGACAATGCCATCGCTGATGATGGGCATGATGGCGTATTCCGCGATCGCCTCGTCGCCGGTCAGGCGCTGCCAGTTATAGATACTGACAACAGGCCGGCGGCTCGTCACCACGCGGAGATAGTCCTCGTGAATCTGTGCGCGCACACTCTCGGGGATGACCAGCTGATCAAGGAAGAGGCCCGTATAATCGCCGCCATAAATCGCAACACAATGCGTGCCGACGAGACGATACCTCACCCTAAAAGGTTGGTACGAAAGATCGACCAGCAGCAGATAAGGCAGGGACAATCTTGGCATATCCGCCGGGTCGATTTCCTGGCGGCGGGGAGCTTCACGCCTGCCCCTCAGCTTCTGCCAATAGTCATGGATCGCTGCGACATGCGGCGACACGAAGTCGTTATGCGGCTCTGCTGCAGGTCCATCCATGACGACGTCCCGCCCTTCCTGACTGCGCGATCGCGAGGGCTGAGCTCTGAACCATCGCGTCGGATGGTCGCGCTTCTGCCGGATAGGTCGATCGATGATTTCGCGGATGCCCACCTTGAACGGTGATTGACTGGCTTTTCGCCATCGTGATGGAGAGTCCTTAATCAAGGATTGACGTGGTCAAGGCCAGAGTCGATTCCGTGAGAGAAAATGGGCGCCTGGCGATCACTGAAGGAACGCCGCAGCGGTACGTTCAATCATCACGCGAGCGCCGGCATAAGCAGATATGCGGCAACGAAACGGCACGCGCTGTAGGTTGTCCAAGCGTGGCCGGGTGTTGCGACATCCGGGCGCGAAAGAGCCAATATCCCTGGCCCTTCATCTACCAAAGAAAACGGCGGCATCTCTGCCGCCGTTTGCATCTGCCGTGTCTGTCTTGTGATCAGCTTGCGGCGACCGCCCTTGCCGCTAGGGTCGAGATCAACGCAGCGCGATATTCCGGCGTGCCGTGTAAATCGCCGTTGAGCTCGGCCGGGTTGACCTTGACCGCCTTCGCGGCCTGCGGCGTGAAATTCGCCGTCAGGGCCGCCTCGACATCCTTCGCCCGGAAGACGCCGTTGCCACCACCGGTGACGGCAACCCGCACGCCGCCCTTGGTCTTGGCGACGAAGACGCCGATCAAAGCGAAACGCGAGGCCGGCTGGGCGAACTTCTGGTAGGCGGCCTTTTCCGGTTTCGGGAAATGCACGGCGGTGATGATCTCGCCCTCTTCCAATGCCGTATCGAACAGGCCTTTGAAATAAGCGTCCGCCGCGATCTCCCGCTTGTTGGTGCGGATGGTGGCGCCGAGGCCGAGCACCGCCGCCGGATAATCAGCCGCCGGATCGTTATTGGCGAGCGAGCCGCCGATGGTGCCACGATTGCGCACCTGACGGTCGCCGATCAGCTCGGCGAGTGCCGCCAAAGCCGGGATGGTCGATTTGACGAGTGCTGAGGTCGCCACCTCGACATGTTTCGTCATGGCGCCGATGGTCAGCCCATCGCCTTCTGCCTTGATCCCCTTCAGATCGGCAATGCCGCCGAGGTCAATGAGATCGCTGGGTTGGGCGAGGCGTTGCTTCAGGGTCGGCACCAGCGTCATACCGCCGGCGATGATCTTGCCATCACCGGCACCACCCAGGGCCTTTACCGCATCGGCAACAGTGCCGGGGCGTTGATAGTTGAAATTATGCATCTCTCCCTCCCCTCACTCTGCTGCCATCTTCTTCGGCGCCGCCTGGATCGCCTGCCACACCTTCAGCGGCGTCGCCGGCATCGAGATATCGCTGACGCCGAGCGGCGACAGCGCATCGAGAACGGCATTGATGACAGCGGGTGGTGAGCCGATCGCCCCCACCTCGCCGACACCCTTGGCGCCGATCGGATTATGCGTGCAGAGCGTCACGTGATTGCCGACCTCGAAGCTCGGCAGGTTGTCGGCGCGCGGCATGGTGTAATCCATGTAGGAGCCGGTCAGCAGCTGGCCGTTATCCTCGTCATAGACGCAGCGTTCCAGCAGAGCCTGGCCGATGCCCTGGGCGAGCCCGCCATGCACCTGGCCCTCGACGATCATCGGATTGATCACCTTGCCGACATCGTCGACGGCGGTGAACTTGACGACCTGAGTAGCGCCGGTCTCGGGGTCGATCTCGACCTCGCAGATATGCGTGCCGCCGGGATAGGTAAAGTTCAGCGGGTCATAGAACGCGGTCTCTTCCAGGCCGGGCTCCAGCTCAGTGATCGGGTAGTTGTGCGGCACATAGGCGGTCAAGGCGACCTGGCCGAAAGGAACGCTCTTGTCGGTGCCCTTGACGGTGAAGTTGCCGTTCTTGAACTCGACGTCGGCCGCCGCGGCTTCCATCAGATGGGCCGCGATCTTGGTTGCCTTGGTGATGATCTTGTCCATCGCCTTGACCAGAGCCGAACCGCCGACCGCCAGCGAGCGCGAGCCATAGGTGCCCATGCCGAAGGGCACCTTGTTGGTGTCACCGTGGATGATCTCGACATTCTCGATCGGAATGCCGAGCCCGTCGGAGACCAGCTGGGCAAAGGTCGTCTCGTGACCCTGGCCATGGCTATGCGAGCCGGTGAAGACGCTGACCGAACCGGTTGGATGGACGCGGATCTGGCCGCATTCATAGAGGCCTGCACGCGCACCCAGCGACCCCACCACCGCCGACGGCGCGATGCCGCAGGCTTCGAGATAGGTGGAGATGCCGATGCCGCGCAACTTGCCGCGCTTGGCCGCTTCCTGGCGCCGGCTTTCGAATCCGGCCCAGTCGGCGGTCTTCATCGCCATTTCCAGCGTCGCCTCGTAGTCGCCGCTGTCATATTGCAGGGCGACCGGCGTCTGATAGGGGAAGGCGTCCTTCGGAATGAAGTTCTTCCGGCGGATTTCCACCTGGTCCATCTTCATCTCGCGCGCGGCCTTCTCGACCAGGCGTTCGAGGAGATAGGTCGCTTCCGGCCGGCCGGCACCGCGATAAGCGTCGACCGCCACGGTATGGGTGAAGACCGCTTTCACCTCGGCATAGATCGCCGGCGTCGTGTAGACCCCCGCCAGCAAAGTGGCATAGAGATAGGTCGGCACGCAGGAAGCGAAGGTGGAGAGATAGGCACCCATATTGGCCTTGGTGCTGACGCGCAGGCCAAGGAACTTGCCGTCCTTGTCCATGGCGAGCTCGGCATGGCTGACATGGTCGCGGCCCTGCGCATCGCTGATGAAGGCCTCGGACCGGTCGGAGGTCCATTTGACCGGCCGCTCGATCTTTCCCGCAGCCCAGGTCATCAGCGCCTCTTCCGAATAATGGAAGATCTTGGAGCCGAAGCCGCCGCCGACATCCGGTGCCACCACGCGCAATTTATGCTCGGGGATCTGCAGCACGAAAGCGCCCATGAGGAGCCGGATGACATGCGGATTCTGGCTGGTGGTGAAGAGCGTGTATTCACCGGTGGCGCGATCGAAATCACCGACCGCGACCCGTGGCTCCATGGCATTGGGGACCAGGCGCTGGTTGACGATATCGATCTTCGTCACATGCGCGGCCTTGGCGAAAGCCGCATCGGTCGCGGCCTTGTCGCCGATGTGCCAGTCATAGCAGGTGTTGTTCTTGGCATCCGCCCAAACCTGCGGCACCCCGGCCTGATCGGCCTTCGCCGTCGAGATGATCGCCGGCAGCTCCTTGTAATCGACCTCGATCAGCTCGGCCGCGTCCTTGGCCTGGGCCAGGCTCTCGGCGATCACCAGAGCGACCTGGTCGCCGACATGGCGCACCTCGTCTTTGCAAAGCGGCATATGCGGCGGCTCGACCATCGGACTGCCATCCTTGCTGTGGATCAGCCAGCCGCAGGGCACGCCGCCCTTGTCGTAATCGGCACCGGTGAAGATAGCGACGACGCCTGGTGCCGCCTTGGCCTTGGCGGTATCGATCTTGTTGATCGCCGCATGGGCGTAGGGCGAACGCAGGATATAGGCATAGGCCTGATTCGGACGGTTGATGTCGTCGGTGTAATTGCCCCGACCGGTCAGGAAACGGAAATCCTCGCGGCGCTTGACGGCTGCGCCGATGCCAGTTGCTGTGGTCATGCCACTTACCCCTTCATCGCTTGCGCGCCAGCCTTCACGGCCTTGACGATGTTATGATAACCGGTGCAGCGGCAGATATTGCCTTCCAGCCCGTCACGTATTTCCGCTTCAGTGATGTTGGGGTTGTTCTTCACCAGGTCGATGGCGCTCATCACCATGCCCGGCGTGCAGTAGCCGCATTGTAGACCATGGTGTTCCTTGAAGGCGGCCTGCATCGGGTGCAGTTCCTCGCCCTTGGCGAGGCCCTCGATTGTCGTGACCTGTGCGCCGTCAGCCTGCACCGCCAGCAAGGTGCAGGACTTCACCGAGGCACCGTCGACATGCACGACGCAGGCGCCGCATTGGCTGGTGTCGCAGCCGACGTGGGTGCCGGTCAGTCGCAGATGATCGCGCAGGAAATGAACTAGAAGTGTGCGGCCTTCGACCTCGCCGGAAACGGCTCGGCCATTCACCGTCATACGCACGGTTGGCATTACGGTCCTCCCTCGTTTGCCACCGGCGGGATCACTGCCCCGCCAGATCTTGTGCCCGTTAGGACCGGTCGCGGCCGGCCCTACTCCTTCTTTTCAGGGCACGTCATCGGCGCCCCGATTGGCATTCGTTGTCATATCAAGTTAACGGCCTGCCCCGGCGCACTGTCAAGCCGGCATTCCGCCGGCGTCATGACAGCTGCCAGAAAAAATAGGGTGCCATACCGATGCCACCAGAAGCTTTCCAGCGACGATTACGGCTGTAACGACTTTCTGCCGCAGCGAAACACTCTCGTAGGCAGCCCTGCGCAGACTGCTTACGAAAAGCGTGAAACCGGCACGATGCCGGCAAAACGCCGATATCGGGAGGAGCGACATGCGCATCGGCGACAGGGTCTCGCCAGCTGCGGAATCGGGCCAGTCGTTATGCAGCGCCAACCGCGGATCCGGTCACCAGCCCCGCCCGCATGTTCCAGCCGCGCGGACCGGCAACCGGCCAAGCCGATCATCGGGGCCGGTCAATCGCTACAGCGCGCGTGCCCTTGCCCTCGTCATCGATCCGTCAAAACCATCGCCACGCAAACCATGCGGGGCCGAAAGGAACCGACTTGTCAACTGATCACCCCCATCTGAATGGCAACCGCGACACGGAAGCCGCCGACGGCCGCTTCGCCACCCGGGTCGAAGACAACCAGCGCAAACTCGCCGCGGCATTGCGGCCGCGTTACGACTTCATCATCTGCGGCGCCGGTTCATCGGGTTCGGTTGTGGCGCGGCGCCTTGCCGAAAATCCTGACGTCCAGGTCCTGCTACTGGAAGCCGGCGGCACCGATGACGCACCGGAGTTCATGGACGTGCTGTCCTGGCCAAAGTTACGCGGCAATGTGCTGGAATGGGGTTTTGAGGCACGCGCCAATCCGCGCCTCAACGGGCGGCAGGTTAGCCTCCCCATGGGGAAGGTGCTGGGTGGCGGTTCCAGCATCAATGTCATGGTCTGGGCACGTGGCCACAAGGCCGACTGGGACGATATCGCCGCAATCATGCACGACAGCGACTGGAACTATCAATCGATCCTGCAGATCTATCGCCGCATCGAGAACTGGCGGGGCGAGGCCGACCCCGTGCGGCGCGGCAGCGGCGGCCTTATCTCCATCGAGGCCGCGCCGGATCCCCATCCCATCAACCACGCCATGCTGCAGGCCTTCGCTGCCGCCGGCATTCCCACTTTCGCCGACCAGAACGGGGTGATGATGGAAGGCAGCGGCGGCGGCGCCATCTGCAATATCAATACGCGCGACGGCCAACGCCAGTCTGTGTTCCGCACCTATGCCTGGCCTTACATGGACCGCCCGAATCTCACCGTCCTCTGCCGCGCACTGGTGACCCGGATCGTCTTCGACGGCATCCGGGCAAGCGGCGTCGAGGTCTTTCACCAGGGCCAGCACCGCCGCATCGCCGCTGCCCAGGAAGTCGTGCTATCGATGGGCGCCATGCAGACGCCGAAGGTGCTGATGCAATCCGGCATCGGTGAGATGGCGGAACTCAGACGCTTCGGCATTCCGGTGCTGGCGCATCTGCCCGGCGTCGGCCGCAATTTCCAGGACCATGTGATGGCACCCTGCTTGTGGGAAGCGCGCGAGCCCTATGAACCGCGCAACAACCGCGCCGAGGCGACGACGTTCTGGAAGAGCGAAACCGGCCGGGACCGGCCTGATCTTCAGACCTTCATGATGCAGGGCGCCTGGGCCAGCCCCGAGGCGATCGCCGAAATGGGCGGTGTGCTGCCGCCGCATTGCTGGGGACTGACCAGCGGCCTGGTTGGCGTCAAAAGCCGCGGCCGCCTGCGCCTCGGCGGTCCCGGGCCTGACGACCCGGTAGAGATCGACGCCAATTTCCTTGCCGATGCCGCCGATGCCAGACGCCTCCGCCAGTCTATCGAGTTCAATCGCGAGATCGGTAATTCAGCGGCCTTCCGCCCCTTCGTCAAACGGGAGATCCTGCCGGCGCCGAAGACTGCCGCTGATCTCGACCGCTTCATGCGCAACGGCCTCGTCAGCCATTGCCACCCGGCCTGCACCGCGAAGATGGGCCGCGACGCCCTTTCCGTGGTGGACAGCCGGCTGCAGGTCTACGGCACTGAGAATCTGCGCGTCGCCGACGGCTCGGTCTTCCCCGACATCCCCACCGGCAACACCATGGCCCCCTGCGTGGTGATCGGCGAACGCGCCGGCGAGATGATCAGGGCCGATCACGGGATATGATGGGAAATGAACATGCTGCCAGATGAGGATGCCGGCCTCGCCGCGCGCATCCATGACAACCAGGCGGCATTAGCCGCCGCCTTGAAGCCGAATTACGACTTCATCGTCTGCGGCGCTGGGTCTTCCGGCTCGGTCGTGGCCCGGCGCCTCGCCGAGAACGGCGCCGCGCAAGTGCTGTTGCTGGAAGCCGGCGGCAGCGACGACATCCCTGAGATCATGGAGCCCGCGTCCTGGCCGCGCCTGCGCGGCAGCGCGCAGGATTGGGGCTTCAAGGCCGCCGCCAATCCTGAGCTCAACGGAAGGCGTATCCCGATGGCGATGGGCAAGGTGCTGGGCGGCGGCTCCAGCATCAATGTCATGGTCTGGGCACGCGGCCATAAGGCCGATTGGGACCACTATGCCGCCGAGGCGGGCGATGACGGCTGGAACTACCAGTCGGTCCTCGCCCTCTATCGCCGCATCGAGAACTGGCAGGGTGTGCCCGATCCGCTGCGGCGCGGCACCGGCGGGCCACTCTTCCTGCAGCCCGCCCCGGCCCCGCATCCGATCAATCTCGCCATGATCGAGGCCTTCGCCGCGGCCGGCATCCCGGCCGTCGATGACCATAACGGCGCCATGATGGAAGAAGGAATCGGCGGCGCGGCGGTCGCCAATCTCTGCATCCGCGCGGGCCGCCGGCAATCGGTCTTCCGCGCCTATCTCCATCCCTATATGGACCGGCCGAACCTCACCGTCCTGACCGACGCCCTGGTTACCGGCATTACCTTCAGCCACCCGACCTCCAGGGGCCGCCGGGCCAGCGGCGTTGAATTTCTCTATGACGGCAGGCGCCGCTGTATCGCCGCGGCGCGCGAGGTGGTGTTGTCGCTGGGCGCCATCCACACGCCGAAGCTGCTGATGCAATCCGGCATCGGCGGCGAAGCGGAACTACGGCGCTTCGATATTCCCTGCCGAGCACATCTGCCGGGCGTCGGTCGCAATCTGCAGGACCATGTAATGACGCCCTGCGTCTGGGAAGCACGCGAGCCGATCGCGCCGTGCAACAACCGAGCCCAGGCGACGGCGCTATGGAAAAGCGATCCAGGCCTCGACCGGCCCGACATGCAGACCTTCATGGTGGAAGCCCCTTATGCCAGCCCCGAGGTCGCGCCTCAGCCGCTGCCGCCGCATTGTTGGTCGCTAACGAGCGCCATCCTGCGCACCGCCAGTCGCGGCCGCCTACGCCTGACCGGCGCCGATCCCAGCGACCCGGTGATGATCGAGGCCGCCAGCCTCGAAGACCAAGCGGATATCAGGCGTCTCCGGCAGTGCCTCGATTTCTGCCGCATGATCGGCAACTCGCGGGCCCTGCGGCCCTTCGCGCGACGCGAAATCTTGCCGGCGACGGAGGACGATGCCGGCTTGGCGGCTTTCATGCGCAACGCACTCGTCAGCCATTCGCACGAAACCTGCACGGCGAAAATGGGCCGTGACCCGGCCGCCGTCGTCGATCACCGCCTGCGGGTCTACGGCATCGACGCGCTGCGCATCGCGGATGGCTCCATCCTGCCGCGCGTTCCTGCCGGCAACACCATGGCGCCCTGCGTCGTCATCGGCGAACGCGCCGGCGACATGATCAAGGCGGATCACGGGATATAGGCGGGAAAGGCAGGGGCATTTCAGCCGGCAGGTCCAGGAACCGCATCATTCAGCCGGCACCACCCATGAAGGCTCCGCAGCGGCCGCCGACGCTCCCGTCCCCGACAGCCTCCAGCCTTTCACCAAGGCATAGATCGCCGGGATCACGACAAGGGTGAGGATGGTCGAGGAGATCATGCCGCCGATCATCGGCACGGCGATCCGCTGCATGACCTCCGAACCGGTGCCGTGGCTCCAGAGGATCGGCACGAGGCCGGCCATGATGGCGACCACCGTCATCATCTTCGGGCGGACGCGCTCGACCGCGCCTTCGATGATGGCGGCATGCAGGTCGCCGATACTGAACCGTCGCCCCTCCCGGTCACAACGCTGCTTCATCTCCGCCCAGGCATGATCGAGATAGATCAGCATCACGACACCGGTTTCGGCCGCCACCCCGGCGAGGGCGATGAAGCCGACCGCGACGGCAACGCTCATGTTGAAGCCCATCAGATACATGAACCAGAAGCCGCCGACCAAAGAGAACGGCAGGGACAGCATGACGATCAGGGTCTCGGTCAGCCGCCGGAAGTTGAGGTAGAGGAGGACGAAGATGATCAGCAGCGTCACCGGCACGACGACCGACAGGCGCTGCTCGGCCCGTTCCAGATACTCGAACTGGCCGCTCCAGACCGCGAAATAGCCCGGCGGGAAGGATACTTGCTGTTCCACCGCCTTCCGGGCGTCGGCGACATAGCCGCCGAGATCCCGGCCGCGGATATCGACATAAATATAAAGCGCCAGCAGGGCATTCTCGGTCCGGATCGTCGACGGCCCCTGGGACAGCTCCACCGTGGCCAGCTGGCCCAGGGGGATCGCGGAACCCGTCGGGCTGTCGATCAGCACCTGGTCGGAAATCGCGGCCGGGTCGCTGCGCAGGCTGCGCGGATAGCGCAGATTGACGCTGAAGCGCTTCCGCCCCTCGACCGTCGTCGTCACCACCTCACCGCCGAGCGCCATCGCCACCGATTCCTGGAACGCCTCGACGCTGATGCCGTATCTGGCAAGAGCGTCGCGGTTGGGCGTGATATTGAGGTAATAGCTGCCGAGGACCCGCTCAGCGAAGGCACTGGAGGTTCCCGGTACCTGCCGAACCACGGCCTCGATCTCCTTGGCGAGCTTGTCCATGACCTGTAGATCGGTACCGATCACCTTGATGCCGACGGGTGTCCTGATGCCGGTCGACAGCATATCGATGCGGGCCTTGATCGGCATGGTCCAGGCATTGCTGACGCCGGGGAATTGCAGGGCGCGGTCCATCTCGGCAATCAGGCTGTCGATGGTAACCCCCGGCCGCCATTGCGATTCCGGCTTCAGGTTGACGATGGTCTCGAACATCTCCGTCGGCGCGGGATCGGTCGCCGTGGCTGCCCGGCCGGATTTGCCGAACACCGATTCCACTTCCGGGAAGCTCTTGATGATCTTGTTCTGGGTCTGCAGCAGTTCCCCAGCCTTCGTCACCGAGATGCCCGGCAGGGTCGTCGGCATATAGAACAGCGTACCCTCGTTCAGCGTCGGCATGAATTCCGTGCCGAGATGGCGGATTGGATAGACCGTCGCCGCCAGGGCGCTGACAGCCACCAGAATGGTCAATATCTTGACCTTCAGAACCAGTCGGATGACCGGCCGGTAGAGCCAGATCATAAAGCGATTGATCGGGTTGCGATGCTCGGCGATGATCTTGCCGCGCACGAAAATGATCATCAGGACCGGCACCAGGGTGATCGACAGGAAGGCCGCGCCTGCCATCGAGAAGGTCTTGGTGAAGGCGAGCGGCTTGAACATCCGCCCCTCCTGCGCCTCCAGGGTGAAGACCGGCAGGAAGGAAACGGTGATGATCAGCAGGCCGAAGAATAAGGCCGGGCCGACCTCCTTGGCCGCCTCCACCAGCGCCTGGATGCGCGGCTTGTCGGGCGACCGCTCTAGATGCTTGTGGGCATTCTCGATCATGACGATGGCGGCATCGATCATCGCGCCGATGGCGATGGCGATTCCACCCAGGCTCATGATGTTGGAGCTCACCCCCATCAGCCGCATGACGATCATGGAGATCAGGCCCCCCACCGGCAGCATGAAGATGGCGACGAGGGCGCTGCGGATATGCAGTAGGAAAATGAAGCAGACGATGGCGACGACGATACTTTCCTCCAGCAAGGTGTGCTGCAGGTTGTCGATGGCACGGTGGATCAGCTCGGACCGGTCATAGACCGACTGGATATGGACGCCATCGGGTAGGCCCTTGGCAATGTCGGCAATCTTCGCCTTCACATTGTCGATGACATCGAGGGCGTTCTCGCCGAAGCGCTGCAGGGCGATGCCGCTGACGACCTCGCCCTCGCCGTTCAGCTCGGTGATACCGCGCCTTTCATCGGGGCCGAGTTCCACCCGCGCCACATCCGACAGCAGCACCGGCACCCCGTCCTTGACCTTGAGGACGATCTTGGCGAGATCGTCGACCCCGGTCAGATATCCCCTGCCGCGCACGACATATTCGGTCTCGGCCATTTCGACGGTGCGACCGCCGACATCCATGTTGCTGGCGCGGATCGCTTCGCGCACCTGGTCGAGGGAGATGTCATAGGCCCGCAGGCGGATGGGATCGACCACGACCTGGTATTGCTGGCTGAAGCCGCCGGCACTGGCAACTTCGGAAACGCCTGACGCCTTGGCGATCTGGTAACGGGCATACCAGTCCTGGATCGTTCTCAGCTCGGCCAGCGACTTCTTGGCGCCCAACAGGGCATATTCATAGACCCAGCCCACGCCGGTCGCATCCGGCCCCAGCGACGGCTTGACTCCGGATGGTAAATTCTTCTGGGCGAAATTCAGGTATTCCAGCACCCGGCTGCGCGCCCAATAGATATCCGTCCCGTCCTCGAAGATGATGTAGACGAAGGAGGCGCCGAAAAACGAGAAGCCCCGCACCGCCTTGGATTTCGGCACGCTGATCATGGCCGTCGTCAGGGGATAGGTGACTTGGTCCTCGACCACCTGCGGCGCCTGGCCCGGATAATCCGTGTAGACAATCACCTGGGTGTCGGAGAGATCGGGGATGGCATCGAGCGGAATCGTACGGACCGCGAAGACGCCCGCGACGACGATGAAGAAGGTGCCGAGCAGAACCAGGAAGATGTTGCGGCTGGACCAGCCGATGATGGCGGAGATCATTGGCCGGCCTCCTGATCGCTGCCGGGCTGGCCGGAAGGTGGTGCCTTCGCCGAAGCCTTGTCGGCAGTAAAGGCGCGCAAGGCCGCCTGCAGGTTGCTTTCGGCATCGATCAGGAAATTGGCGCTGACGACCACCTTGTCGCCCTGCTCCAATCCGCCCAGTACCTCGGCATAGCCATTGCCGCGGCTGCCGAGCTTCACTTCCTTCGGTTCGAAGCGGCCTTCGCCGCGCGAAACCAGCACGACCTGATGTGCACCGTCATCCAGGATCGCGCTCTCCGGCACCGTCAAGGCGATCTCATCCGAGAGATCGGTCACAATCGAGACATCAGCATACATGCCGGGTTTCAGCAGGAGATCGGGGTTGTCGAGTTCGATCCGCACCTTAGCGGTCCGCGTGCTTATCTCGACTTCGGGATAGATCAGACTGACGGTACCCTGGAACTGCCGTCCGGGATAGGCAGTGAAAGTCAGGCTGGCAACCTCACCGCTATGAACGGAGGCGATGTCGCGCTCATAGACATTGGCGATGACCCAGATGTGGCGCAGGTCGACAAGCTTATAAAGCGTGTCGCCGGCTTTGACCCAGGCGCCCTGAATGACGGTCTTCTCCGTGACAACGCCTTCTCCGGGTGCGTAGATGCCGGTCGTCCGCGGCACCTCGGCGCTGTCTTTCAGCTCGGCGATCTGGGCGGTGCTTAGCCCCTGGCTGACCAGGCGTTCTATATTGACCTGCATGAGGTCGGGGGCAAGGCGCCGCGCCGTCACGTAATTGCGCTCGGCCTCCCGTAGATCCGGGCTGTTGATTTCCAGCAGCTTCTGGCCGGCCTGGACCTGGTCGCCGGTCTTCGCGATGTAAAGCTTCTCGACCAGACCATCGAAGCGGCTGGCGACGGCGAGCTGGCGGGATTCATCGGCCTGGACCGAGCCGACCGCGCGGATATTGCGCGTGAGCTTGCGCTCCTGGGCCGCTTCGAAGGACACGCCCAGCTTCTGGACCTTGTCCAGGCTGACGCGGACAACGTTGCCGTTCTCTGCCGCTTCATTCTCATATACCGGGATATAATCCATCCCCATCGAATCCTTTTTCGGTTCGCTGGAGACGTCCGCCAGGCCCATCGGATTGCGGTAATAGAGTATCCTGCCCTTGCCGTCTCCCGCCTGCGCAGCAATGGCGCCCGACGACTGAACATCAGACGGCTGATCAACACGGAAGGATTGGCCGGGCATCTGTTCGCGCACGGGCAGATAGTCCGTCCCCATCGAATCCTTTTTGGGCGCCGGCGAGATTTCCGGCCTGCCCATCGGATCACGGTAGAACAGGATGCGACCCGTCCCTTCGGAGTCGCTGCGATAGACGGGCAGATAGTCCATGCCCATCGCGTCCTTCTTCGGCGTCACCGATATTTCTGCTTTGCCCATCGGGTCGCGGTAGAACAAGGGTGTTGCCATCGGCACGCCCTCCGCGGTCCTGATCACGGTAGATCCCTGGGTCTCGCTGGCGGCCGAGTCGAGAATGGCCAGCGGCGCCTCCAGGCGGCGCAGGGCAGCCGTTCCGCCGCCGAGATAGATACCGCCAACCACGCCGGCGATCAGCAGGCCTGACGCCATGGCGAATTTGGAGAGCGTCTTCATGAACGCCTCCCGAGTTCCAGAAAGTGAACGATGTCCATTACTGCAAAAATCCCGAAGGCATTGCAGGACGAGGCGCGGCTTTTCCCGCGCCAGACTGCTGGTTGCATGGCGTTACCTGATGAGCTGTCAGTTGCGCTGACGACGGAAGCCTTCCCGCAAGCACAGAAATGCCCGGGATTCGACCACTGCGGTCGTCAATGAGGCAGTTTTCAGGCGAAGAAGCGTGGCGGGCTTAAAGGCGGGGCGATCTGGTGGCTGCGATATGCCGCGGCCGTGGCGGCCGGATAGCCTGCAGCCGTGTAGATGATGGCCGCGTCGGCTGGCATCGGCATGGGGAGCTGGGCGTTGATCGCCGAGCAGGTTATTTTCAGCATGCAATCGTCAGACGGCTTTTCCTTGCCGCCCATATCGCCCATGCCCTGCATCTGGCCATGGCAGCCCATACAATCGGCCGTGGCCGCAGCCATGGCCATCCAGCCGCTTGCCATGAAGGCAACGGCGATGAGCATGGCGATGGCAAGGCGAAGGTTTCGAAGCATGGATCGATAGTAACTGACAAATCCGGATGTACCAGAGGTAAGTTCGCACAAGGCTGCGTCAAGGTTACGCAATTTCTCCGCAAACGACCTTCCCACATGGGAGGGTCGGCGATATCGGCGGAGATCAGTCCTCTACAGCTCGATCTCCGTCCCCACCGCGTCGAACATCCAGTTGATGAAGTTGCGCAGGATCGGCATGTGCAGGCGGTCGCGTTCGCAGACCACATAATATTGCGCCGGGCTGGGATAGGAGAAGGAGAAGGGGCGGATCAGCGTGCCGTCTTCCAGGTTCTGGCTCATGATCACCTGGTCACCGAGTGCGACACCGAGGCCCAGCACCGCCGCTTCCAACGCGTGATTGGCGGTGCTGACATGAAGACCGCGCCCGGGATCGATCTGCCGGGCACCCGCCGCCGAGAGATATTGCGTCCAGACCTCGCCGTCATCCTCGTGAATGAGCGTGAAGTTCTTCAGGTCGCTTGGCGTGCGCAAGGCGTATGGGCTGGCATTCAGCAGTTTCGGGCTGCAGAGCGGGAAGAGGTCGACCGACATCAGCCGGTGCACCCAGCGGTTCTCCCAGCGCCCGCCGCCATAATCGATGACGACGTCGTAATCGCCGGGCAGGGTCTTCGGAAACGGCGACAGGTGATGAAATGAAAGCTCGATCTGCGGATAGGCCTCGATGAAGGCGCCGAGGCGCGGCAGCAGCCAGCGCGAGGTGAAGGTGGGCGGCGCATGGATGGCGAGATGACCCTTGAGATCGGGATGATGCATCTCGGCGACCGTCTCGGAGATCAAGTCGAAGGCCTGTTCCAGCGCGGGGAGCAGATGGCGCCCGGCATCGGTCAGCAGCACCTTGTTCTGGTTCCTTTGCAGGAGATCGATGCCGACCCATTCCTCCAGCGATTTCACCTGGTGGCTGATCGCGCCGCGCGTGACGTTGAGCTCGCTCGCCGCCTTGCCGAAATTGAGATTGCGCGCCGCCGCCTCGAAGGCGCGCAGGGCGTTTAAGGGGGGAATGCGCCTTTTGGCCATGACGGTTCAGCCTGGATTCAACGCCGAAAATTAACCTTTAGGACAGCCATCATGGCTGCTTGGTGAGTTTTACTAAACGAAATCTGCGAGAATTTGTCCAGTTTGAGCAAAATTTTTATAGCCGTACCATCCTTGCCAGAATAGCGGTCCCGGAAGGGCCGCCTAAACGCCGGGCCCGAAGATAGGCCCAAACTCAGGGAGGACGGCATGGCAGCCGACAGCGCGGTCACAACGAAATGGGGCGTCAATTCAGAATACGGCAAGCTGCACGACGTGCTGCTGTGCTCGCCGGAAAATTTCCGCTGGCTGCCGACCAGCTCGATCTCCAAGGCGACGCTCGCCAGCGGCGCCAAATTCGACCGCCAGCTCGCCATGAAGCAGCATCGCGAAATGGTCGAGGCCTATGAAGCGGGCGGCGTGAAAGTGCATTTCCTGCCCGCCGATGAGAACCTGCCCTATCAGGTCTTCGCCCGCGATTCCTCCTTCATGACCCCCTGGGGTGCCGTCGTCACCCAGATGCACCAATGGTGGCGGCGCGGCGAATACGCCCCGGTCGTCAAGTTCTACCAGCAGATGGGCATTCCCATCTGGAACTTCGTCACGGCTTCCGCCATGGAAGGCGGCGATTTCGACGTGATCGAACCGGGCACCGTCCTCATCGGCTATTGCGGCGAGCGCACCCAGGAACCGGCGGCGAAGCAGATCCAGGGCTGGCTCGAGAAGGAAGGCTGGGAAGTGAAGCTGGCGCCGATCGCCGAGCATTACGTCCATATCGATCTCATGGTCTGCATGCTGGGTCACAAGCTGGCCGCCGTCTGCGAAGAGACCACCGATGACTGGATCCTCGACTGGCTGAAGTCGAAGAAGATCGAGATCGTGCCGGTCAACTACAAGGACACGATGGCCCTGGGTTGCAACGTCATGTCACTCGGCGATGACAAGATCATCTCGACCGCGCAGAGCAAGGATCTGAACGCCCGTCTCCGTGCCCATGGCTTCACCGTCTATGACCCGGATGTCACCATGTTCACCATGGGTGGCGGCGGCGTGCACTGCATGGCACAGGCGCTACGCCGTGATCCGGTGTAAGCTGGAGGCTGGAATCTTCTAAGGCGCGGCAACGCGCAGACCGATCAATCCGGTGCCGCATAAAAAGCGGCCGGCGAGCCATAAAACCGGCGCCGGATTTAACCGATAAAGTGACAGGGGACGTTATGGGACTGCGATCCATGACACTGCGGGTCGATGGCTGACAGCGCGAAGTCTGCATCAGACGCCGATCTCCGCATCGATCACATCACCAAGCAATATGGCAGTTTCCGCGCCGTCGATGACGTCTCGCTGCAGGTTAAACGTGGCGAATTCCTCACATTGCTCGGCCCCTCGGGCTCCGGTAAGACCACCCTCCTCATGATGATAGCCGGCTTCACCCAGCCTGAAGCCGGCCGCATCCTGTTAGGGGATCGCGAGATTACCCAGCTGCAGCCGGAACAGCGCGATTTCGGCATGGTGTTCCAGGGTTACGCTCTCTTCCCCCATATGAGTGTCGCCGAGAACGTCGCCTTCCCCTTGCGCATCCGCAAGCGGCCGAAGGCGGAGATCGAGGCAGCTGTCAGCCATGCCCTCGGCCGCGTGCAGATGGCGCATCTCAAGGACCGCCTGCCGCGCCAGCTTTCCGGCGGCCAGCAGCAGCGCGTAGCGCTGGCCCGCGCCATGAGCTTCAACCCGCATCTACTGCTGCTCGACGAACCTTTGGGGGCGCTCGATCGCAAGCTGCGGGTCGATGTGCAGCTGGAGATCAAGAAGCTGCATCACGAGCTTGGCACCACCTTCGTCTATGTGACCCATGACCAGGAAGAGGCTTTGTCGATGTCCGACCGCATCGCCATTTTCCGTCAGGGTCGCATCGCCCAGATCGGCACGCCGAGCGAGCTTTACGACCAGCCGGACTCGCGCTTCGTTGCCTCTTTCCTCGGCGAAAGCGATTTTCTCGCCGGCAAGGTGCAAGCCGTCGAGAACGGCATCGCCCAGGTCGCGACTTCCGCCGGCGTCATCCGCCAGAACGGCCAGCGCCGGCCTTCCATCGGCAGCGAGATCACCATCGCGCTGCGGCCGGAGAAACTGTCTTTGCTGGCGCAGCCCGCCGGCGATGGCCGCAATTGCCTGGCCGGCGAAGTTCGCGCCTGGCGCTATCTCGGTGGCCATCTCAGCTTCGAAATCGCCGTCACCGGCATCGGCACGTTGAAGGCCGAGATCGGCGCCGCCGAAGGTCAGGCCTTTCTCGCCGAAGGCAAGCCGGTCTGGCTCGCCTGGACCAATCAGGACGGCGTCATCGTCAATGAGGATTGAAGGGCGGTGTCGGCTGACTAATTCAGATGCGACGCGTGAGCCACTTACGATTGTCACCCTCGGGCTTGACCCGAGGGTCCATGCGCGAGGCCAGGCGCTTTTGCTTGGCATGGATTGCCGGGTCAAGCCCGGCAATGACAGAAGAAAGAGTGCCTAGAACATCGATAAGAGGCGGCGGAACCAACCGCCGGACCTGCGGGGAACCGTACCAACAAGCGATCAATCAGCCTGGGAGGGCATTCATGAACAAGCTTATCACCCCGTCACCACGTCACCTGATCACCCGCCGCAAGGCACTGGCTTTGACCGGCGCCGCCATCGCCGCGCCGATCATCCTGCGTGCGGGCCGCGCCGGTGCCGGCGTCGAGCTCGTCATGGCCAATTGGGGCGGCGACGCCATTCCCAATTTCAAGGCGGCCTTCGCCGATCCTTTCGAGAAGGAGACCGGCATCAAGGTCACCATCGACGGCAGCGGTCCGACCGACGGCAAGATCAAGGCCATGGTGGAAAGCGGCAACGTCACCTGGAATCTCTGCGATGCCGACAGCTTCACCTCGCAGGATCTCGGCTCCAAAGGCCTCCTGGAGGAGATCGACTATTCGATCGTCGATGCCAACAAGGTGCGTCCGGGCCAAGCACTGAAATACGGTTGCGCCAGCTACATCTACACATACGTGATCGCCTATAATTCCAAGAAGCTGCCCGAAGCGCCGAAGACCTGGGCCGATTTCTGGAATGTCGAGAAATTTCCCGGCAAGCGCAGCTTCTGGAAGTACATGTCGGGCGCCCTGGAAGCGGCCCTGATCGCCGATGGTGTGCCGCCCGACCAACTCTATCCGATCGACACCAAGCGCGCCCTCAAGAAGCTCGAGGAGCTGAAGGACCATATTATCCTCTGGGAATCCGGCGCCGACAGCCAGCGCTTCCTGCGCGAAAGCGAGGTCACCATGGCCTCGATCTGGAACACCCGCGCGACCCTGCTGGAACGCGATACCAAGGGCGAGATCAAATACACCTTCAACCAGGGTGTGGCCGGTCCCTCCTCCTGGGCGGTACCGAAGGGCGCCAAGAATCTCAAGGAGACGATGCAGTTCATCGCCTTCATGCAGAAGCCGGAACTGCAATTCGAATTGTTGAAGACCATGTCGAACGGCCCCGCCAATCCGGCCGGCTCGGCGCTGGCCAGCGGCGATCTCGCCACCGCCGATCCGGGCAATGCGAATAACTGGAAGACCGAGATCCCGCTCGACGTGAAGTGGTATGCCGAGAATTACAACACGGTTCTCAACGATTATCTCGACCTCTTCTCGTAAGGATTAGCTGGCAGATGACGAGCGAGGTCGGCGATACCGGAATTCAGACAGGCGGCATGCATCGGATGCCGCTGTTCGGTAACCGCCAGGAACGGGTCTATTGGCTGTTCCTGGCACCGGTCTTACTGGCCATGCTCGTCTTCTTCCTGCTGCCGCTGCTGCAGGTCTTTTGGATCAGCTTCAGCGATCCCAGCATCGGCACTGATAATTACACCCGCTTGGTCAGCAACCGCGCCATCCAGAAGGTGGTGCTGACGACACTCCGCATCTGCCTGACGACGACGGTACTCTCGGTCGTCATCGGCTATGTCATCGCCTTCACCGTGACGCTCGCCCCGCCGCGCACCCGCAGCCTGCTGATGTTCGGGGTCCTGGTGCCGTTCTGGATGTCGGTGCTGGTGCGCGCCTTCGCCTGGGTAACGCTGCTCAGGAACGAAGGCATCATCAACAGCTTCCTGATGAGCTTCGGCATCATCGACAGCCCGCTTGCCATGAGCAACAACGAGTTTGGCGTCATCATCGGCATGACCCATTACATGACACCCTATGCGGTGCTGCCGCTCTTGGCCAGCATGGACGGCATCAACCCGGCTTTAGTTGCCGCCGCGCGCGGCCTCGGTGCCGGGGCGACGCAGAGCTTTCGCCAAGTCTTCCTGCCCTTGACCAAGCCCGGCATCTTCGCCGCCACCATCCTCGTCTTCATCATGACGCTCGGCTTCTTCGTGACGCCGATCATCCTCGGCGGTGGCCGCACGGTCATGATCGCCGAATACATCACCGTGCAGATGCAGCAGACCCTCCGCTGGGGCCTCGCCGCTGCCCTCGCCACCGTGCTGCTCGCCGTCGTCCTGCTGCTGATCGGGTTGCTCTCGCGCAGCATGGATATGCGCAAGATGCTCGGCGGAAACTGAGGGAGCACGCGAGATGATCGATTTCGGCCGCAGTTCCGCTATCCGCAGTGCCAAGACCCTGGGCTGGCTCGGCGCCCTCTTCCTGCTGCTGCCGAGCTTCGTCATCATCCCGGTCTCCTTCACCACGCATCATTATCTCTCGCTGCCGGATGAAGGCCTGTCGCTGCAGCATTATGAAAATCTCTTCAACAACCCGCTTTGGCTGGGCGCCATCGGCCAGAGCCTGCTGATCGCCGCGATCTCCTCGCTGCTCGCGGTCGTCGCCGGCACCATGGGCGCGATCGGCCTGTGGCGCCTCGCCAGCCGCTTCAGCGATGCCCTGCGCAATGTCCTGCTGCTGCCGCTGATCGTACCGCCGATCATTTCGGCGTTGGCCTTCTACAAGGCCTGGGTGAAACTGGGGCTTCTCGATTCCTATGCCGGCATCGTCATCGCCCATGCCATCCTGGCAGTGCCTTATGTCATCATCACGGTGACGACTTCGCTCAGCAATTTCGACCCCAAGCTGGAACAAGCAGCACGCAATCTGGGTGCCAGTGCCTGGACGGCGATGCGGCTCATCATCGTGCCGGTGATCAAGCCCGGCATCCTTTCCGGCGCCGTGCTCGCCTTCCTCGCCTCCTGGGACGAGATCGTGGTGACGCTCTTCATCAGCAGCCAGCGCATCATGACCTTGCCGAAAGCGATCTGGAATGGCATCCGCGACAATATCGACCCCACCGTCGCGGCAGTCGGCAGCCTGGTCATCCTGGTGACCCTGATCGCCACCTGCTGGCGCCTGGTGCAGCAGAGCCGGCAAATGGAGCGCGGCGCCTGAGATAGGGCCTTAGCTGATCTGCGTGAAGCCGAGCACATCCTGCATCGAGTAAAGTCCCGGCTTGCCGCATCGGGCCGCCCAGAGCGCCGCAGCAGCGGCCCCGCGAGCGAAGAGCGCCCGATCATGCGCGGCATGTGACAAGGTCAGCGTCTCGTCGGCGGCGGCGAAGATGACGCTGTGCTCGCCGATGATGCCACCGCCGCGCAAGGCCGAGAAGCCGATAGCACCTTCCTTGCGTGGCCCGGTGATGCCATCACGGCCACGCTCCGCAACAGCAGTAAGGTCGACGCCGCGTCCCGCCGCGGCGGCCTCGCCCAGCATCAGCGCCGTGCCCGAAGGGGCATCGACCTTGCGCCGATGATGCGCCTCCAGGATCTCGATATCCCACTCATCGGCGGCGAGCCTGCGAGCGACCTGTTGGACCAACCCTGTCAGCATATTAACGCCCAGTGAGAAATTGCCCGATTGCACGATGGTCACCTGCCGCGCCGCCATGGCGATCGCGTCCTGCTGCGGCGCCGAGAAGCCAGTGGTGCCAATCACCAGGGCCGGCGCGCCCCGTCCAGCGTCAGCCTGCGCGGCGATGGTCTGCGCCAGCGCCACCGTCGCTTCCGGCGTGGTGAAATCCAGCATCACATCGCAGCGCAACAGGGCTTCGTCGATACCGAGCAGGAGCCGCTGCTCTCCATCCGCTCCATCGACCGGTGTTCCTTCACTGCCCGGGCGATGGCACAAGGCGGCGATCTCCAGATCCGCGCGACCGTCAATGAAGACAGCAAGCGCCTGCCCCATGCGCCCAAATGCGCCGGCAACGCCAATTCTGATCGGCCCAGTCTTGATTGCTTCGGCCATGTTGTCCCCGCTTTCAATTCGCGGAGAGTGCTATAGCCGCGCGCCGCATGCAAGTTGCCGCCATGTTACAGCGACCGGACGCGGCGCCTCAGCCGATCAGCGTCAGATGGTTGTCCCATTGCCAGCTTGGATCCTGCGCCAGCACCGTGGCGCTAGGCGCCACGGTGCTGCCCGCCGCATCCAGCGTCTCGACACACAAGATGTCACCCCTGCCGCCGGTGACGACGAAGGCACCGGGCGTGCCTGCCGGCGCCACACCACAACCATCAGCGATCCAGGCAGTGCCGAGCCAGCGGTCGCCTGCTCCATCCGACGTGGCAAGCGACCAGAACATGGCGACATTGCCCTTGGGCGAGGTGGCGCAGACGACGCGGCTGGCGCTGTCGATGGCGACGCTGCCGATATAGCCACGGGTGGTCTCGGCGATCTCGCGGGGAATCTCGAGGAAGCGCAATGTACCGGCGGTATCCATCACCGCCACCAGCGGCCGGAGATCGCTCTGCGCATCCTGGTCCTGCATGGCGATGGCGACCTCGCCCATCGTCGACAGGGCCATATGCCGCATGGAAAGCGAGTTCAGCTCCTCCGGTAGTTCCATCTTGCCGGTGAGCCTGCCATCGGTGAGATCGAGCATGACGATGCTGCTGGCGACCTCGCCCACCGACTGGCGTTGCAGGATGCCGCCATTGGCGACGATCACGCGGTTGCGTTGCACATCGACCAGCGCCTCGTGCGGCTCGATACCATGGCTGGACCAGGCCCGCAGCCAACGTCCGTCGGTGCTGTCATAGAAGCTGAGGCGGCCTTCACTGGTCTCAACATGCTCCTCCGTGGCGACGAGTTCCTCGCCAGCGCCGAGGAAGACCGCATGGCCGTTGAACTCATAAGCCGGGTCGAGCGCGAGATCGAATTTGGCCACCCCAGTCGCCAGATCGATCATGGTGCTGAAGCGACCCGGCTGCCGGCCGGTTGCGAGCACGTGCATCCGCGACGGATGCAAGGCGATTTCATGCGCCCGCATCTTCAACACCGTCTTGCCGATCACCTGTCCGCCTGCTGTAAGCGATGCCGCCTCGAAACCGCCATCACGACGGCCGGATTCCCGACCGAGACAGGCACTGAGGAAGCGCATGTTCTCTACTGGCGCTTTAGCATCACCGGAAGCGCTCTTGCCGGCGCCGAACACGCTCGTGGCCACGCCTTGCGTCAGGCGTGACAGGAAATGTCGTCGTTCCATTTCGGGCCCCCTTTCCGCGATCGTGCGAATTCCCGAGATTGCCTCAACCGCCATCGCCATCGAGATCGTTGAAGCCAAGGGTGATGCCGGCAGCTTTCGGCATGTCGTTGGTGAGGATGTCGCGGAACTGGTTGATCTTGACCAGCAGCGCCTGTGCCTCCGCCCGGCCCTTGTCGTCGGCGACGGCGAGATCGAGCGGCTGGGTGACGGCGGCAATCGCCTGCTGGCATTCGGCGAAACTCGCCTCGATCTTCTGCTTCAACGCGGGTGCTGCTGCGGCATCCGTCACCAGCGCGATCGCCGAACCGGCGGGATCGCCCATCAAACCCTGCTTCAAGGCCGCGAGATTGCGCTCGATATTGCGCAGCGAGCGGCCGGCGCGCCATTGCTCGGCCTGGTGTGGCTTGGCGGAGTCCGGCCCCTTGCCAAGGGCGAGGCCGAGCTTCTGGCTGCCCAAAGCCTGGGCGATCGTCACCAGGCCGGCATAGATCTGGTTGGTCGCCTCTTGCGGTGAGACCGCGAAACCGGCCTCGTCACCCTTGGCGAGCTTGGCCGAAAGAGCGTGCCAGTCGGCCCCGCCTTCCTTGGCGATCTGCCGCAGATTGACGGCGATGGCGCCGATCAAGCCGATGCGATAAGCGGCGGCCGGTTCCGGTGCCGTCAATTGCGCCAGCGCCTTGTCGCTCGAGGGCTGGCCGTCGGCGCCGTGTTCGCTGTCGAACAGCAGGCGCTCCAGCGCGCTCAGGCCCTGCAAGGCGACGCTCGCCTTGGCGAAAGCCTCGGGCGCCAGCTTGCTCCCGTCATTGGCGGCGATGAAGGCCGACATCTGCTTTTCGGTGGTGTTGCTGCGTTCCGGCCAATAGGCGATGCGGTCGAGCCTCTGGTTCTGCGTCATCGGCCCGAAGCGCAGCACCTGCACCGCCATCCAGGCATCGGAAACATCGTTGAAGCCCTTGATGACGGCGGCGAGGCTGCCGGCACCCGGCTTCGCCTTCAATCCCTGCGCGGCGGCGACCAGGCCCTCGGCCGCGCTCTCGAACTGCGCCAGGAAGGGAACAGCGATCTTCTCGCCGTAGACCGCATTGAAAGCCGGCAGATTGCGCTCCGCCGCCTGCGATGCGCGCGGCAGGACCTGCCACAGGGCGGCGGTGATCACGCTCAACAATGTCTGGCGCCTGGTTGGCATCTGTTCCGTCCTTATCTTTTAGCTTTCAGTCTCGTTATTTCCCCCGACCGCCCCTACGTCGTCAAAGCGATCGCAAAAAGGCAATCAGGCTCTCTCGCTGCGCCGTGGTGAGAGCGACAACGCGCTGCCGCGCCACTTGCGCCTCGCCGCCATGCCACAGGATCGCCTCCAGGATGGTGGCCGCCCGCCCGTCGTGCAGCAAGGCACCCTGGCCATCCGCCGGCCCACCCGACGCCACCGCGCGGCCGAGACCCCAGAGCGGTGCTGTGCGCCATTCATGTCCTGCGGCCTCACCTTCGACCACGCCATCGGCCAGCCCTGGCCCCATCTTGTGCAGCAGGAGATCGGTATAGGGCGCGATACGCTCGGCCGGTCCCGCCGCCGAGGCCGGCAGGTCGAAGCTCGGCCGGTGGCAGGCAATGCAGCCGCTGGCGGCGAAGATCTTCTTCCCCGCCGCAAGCGTCGCCGCATCGGCCTGTGCCGGCGCCTTCGGCAGCAGCGCATAACGGGTAAAGGTATCGACCAGATCGAGCAGGCTGTCGGCGATCTCGACATTGCCGAATTGCGGTGAATTGCCGTTGGGCGCCTGCATGCAGGCTTTCTCCGTCGCCGTGCAATCACCGCTGCCGGAAGGGAAGTCGCGGTTCGACATGCCGATGTCGATGGCAAAGGCATGGGTGTTCTGCTGCATCAGGCTGGGTTGCGAGGCTTTCCAGCCGAAGCGCCCGACGCGCATCTTGCCGCTCGGGATATCCAAGACCTGGTTGGGCCGGCCCGATACCCCCACCTCATGCCCGACTTGGGCGAGGATCGTCTGTTCCGGAATGCGCTCCAGGAGGCCGAGCCCATGGATCGCCGGGCCGACGCGCAAGCCGATGGAGGTCCCCGGCGAGAGCGGACCGAAGGCGAGATCGGTGAGTTCCGGTTCGGTCCGATAGAGCTGCACTACCGTGCCGTCACCCAGGGTGACTTGCGGCCCGGCGATCCGTTGCACCGACAGGCGCGCTTCAGGCTGCTGGTTGGCGAGCGCCGAGGTCTGGATCTGCTGGCCGTAGACCGCATCCGGTCCCGCCTTGCCGGCAACCATCTGCGACAGATGCACCAGCAGCCCCGGCACCGGTGCACCTTGCAGGTCGGTAAGATCGCGCGTCCGCGTGCCACCGGGATGGCAGGCATTGCAGGACCGCGCGTTATAGAGCGGCCCCAAACCATCGACTGCCTGGGTCGAGGCCGGCGCTGCCACCCAGTTGGTCTTGAAGACACCAGCACCCATGGAGAAATCGAGGCCTTTCTCCTCCGGCATTTTGGGATCGGGCGCCACCAGGCGCTGGGTCGGATTCTGGCTATGGGCGGTATTGCTCTCATCAGCAGCGGCGAAGGAGCCAAGGCCGGCCGATGCCAGTCCGGCGCCGGCCAGCAGCGTCAAGGCGAGAAGCAGCGAACGGAAGATCGGCGACATGTCAGGCAACGCGGAAATATCCCATCATGCCGGTTTCCTGATGCTCGATGATATGGCAGTGGATCATCCAGTTGCCCGGGTTATCGGCGGTGAAGGCGATTTTCACCCGCTCATTCGGCGCCACCAGCACGGTATCGGCGAGATGCGGCACGATCTGCTGGCTGTTCGATTCCAGCACCTTGAAGGTGTGGCCATGGAGATGGATCGGATGCTGGCGCGAGGTGGTGTTGATCACCTCGATCACATAGGTCCTGCCTTTGGCGAGATCGAATAACGGCGGCGGCAGGTTCTGATGGCTGCGATCCGGCCAGGCCTCGCCGTTGAGCGCCCAGAGCGTCACCGGCGTCAGGCAGAGGGAATCGGCAAGATGCAGCACCTCGCCATTGGGGAGCATGATATCGGCCGGCTTGTCGGTCTTGGCCACCGTCTTGCCCGATTGCGAGCCGGAGCCGGCCGAGCTGAGGCGCAGCTGCTGGGGTACGGCATTGGCAAGATCGCGCGCGGCGAGACGTGGCGGCTGCAACGCAGCCGGCGTGAAAGCCGGCCTGTCCAAAGGCGTACCCGCAGACGTAAACTCTGCCAGCAGCACCGGCTTCGCGGCAAAATAGTTGATCAGCTGCACCTTGCCGCCCACCGCTGCGGGTGCCCGCAATTGCAGATCGAGCCGCATGGCGGGGCCAAGCTTCCAGGTATCGAGCTTGACGGGATCGATGGCATTGCCGTCGGTGGCGATGATCCAGGCCTTCGCCCCCTCGATGCCGATCTCCATGATGCGGGTGGGATCGACATTGAGCACGCGCAGACGAATATCGCCGTTGCTGGGCAGATCGGCGCGGTAGGGCAAGGCGGCGGCATTCACCGTCGAATACTGGCCGAAAGTGCCGGCCGTCGCCGCACCTTTGTCGGTCATGAAGGCATCGAAGCTGCCGTCCGGCTTCAGCCGCCAGTCGCGATAGGTGCAGATGATATCGGCATCGCTCTTGCGCGTCTCGTCGCCCTCGATGATGAGGACGCCGGCAAGGCCACGACCCAACTGCGCTGCTGTATCGCAATGTGGATGGAAGAAGAAGGTGCCGGTGTCGGGTGGCTGGAAGGCGTAGGTAAAGCTCTCGCCCGGCAGGACCGGCGCCTGGGTGAGATAGGGCACGCCGTCCATCGCATTGGGAAGACGGATGCCATGCCAATGAATGGTGGTGTGTTCATCGAGCGCATTGTGCAAACGCGCGCGTAACCATTGGCCGTGCTGCAGGCGGATCACCTTGATGCCGGGCGCGTCGTCATAGGTGGCAAGGTCACTCTCCCCCGCCGGCGCGGCGAGGAACTGCTGGCGGCGGATCTTCGCCGTGAGATCGACGTCGACGATATCGCCACCAGCCGGCGGCTGTGGCGCCGTCGGATAGCCTTTTGCCGCATTGGCAGCGACCGCCGGTGTCGCCACATAGGCATATCCCCCGCCGAGAGCCGACAGGCCGGCCGCGCCGGCAATGCCGGTCAGGAGCTTCCTGCGTGTTAAACCCATTCCCATGACATGCCACTCATCGAGATCATCCAGCCGCCCGGCGGCAGATCGCTGCTTTCAGCAAGCTGACACCGCATATCCTATAAAGGCTACGGGCCGGTGCCGATAGTCCAGGACTATCAGCCACCGGCCCGCATCCGGACCTTATGACGCAGCGGTTAGTTGGTCTTGACCGCCGACGGATTATCGAGGCTGTCCGAGCCCTCGACCTTGATGGTGAGGTGGGACGCAGTCACGCCAGCCTCGATGGCATGGGCCTGGTTGACCAGTGCATCGACGAAGTTCTGGACGATCTTGTTGCCTTCCGGATTGTCGGCGCCGATCATCTGATCATAGGCCCACTTCCCGCTATCGGCGGTCTGCTTCATGACCGTCGCTGTTCCGGTGGTCTTCTTCATCGCCGCCTCGATGCGCTTGTCGGCATCGGCCGAATGCGCCTTGACGAAATCATGCAGGCTCGCACCTGTCATCTTCGTGCCGTCGAGCTTGGTATAGGTGCCGTTATAGACCTCCACCATGCCTTGCTGGTCGTAGAAGTCGGAATTGTGGGTGTTATCACTGAAGCAGTCATGCTCCTGCTCCGGATCATGCAGCATCAGGCCGAGCTTGGTACGCTCGCCGGCAAGCTCGCCATAAGAGAGCGAGCCGAGGCCGGTGAACATGGAGACGAGCGCATCTTCCGGCTTGGCGGTGGTGAGGCGCTTGCGCACGGCACCGTCAGCCGCAAAGAGATCGCGCATGGCGGTGAGGTCTTCGACCAACAGATCGGTCGCCGCTTTCAGATAGGCCGCGCGGCGATCGCAATTGCCGTGGGTGCAGTTCTTCTGGTCATAGTCGCTGGCCGGACGGTTGCCGGCGCCCGGGCCGGTACCGTTCAGATCCTGGCCCCAGAGCAGGAATTCGACGGCGTGATAGCCGATCGCCACATTGGTCTCGACATTGCCGACTTCCTCCATGGACTGGATCAGCTTCTTGTCGATCACCGAGGCGTCGATCTTGTCCTTGCCGATCTGCAGTTCCTTGTTGGCGATGATATTGAGGCGGTAATAGGGGTTGGAATCCGAGGTCTGGCCATAGGAATCCGCGACATAGTCGATCAGGCCCTCATCGAGCGGCCAGGAATTGACATTGCCTTCGAGATCGTCGACTTCCGGATTGCCGAAACGGAAGCTCTCGGTCTGCATATAGGGAACGCGCGCAGCCCTCCAGGCGTCACGGGCAGCGGCCAGGGTCTTGTCGTTGGGATCGGCGAGGAAGGCATCGATCGACTTGTCCAGCGCCTGGGCGCCCGTCACGGCATCGCCGTACATGGCAAAGCCGAGATCGGCGTAATGGGTGACGATATCCGACACCTTCGGACCGGCCGCCAGCGCCGGCGCCACTATGGCGGTGGAAGCCAGCAGGCCGCCCATGGCCAGGGCAACAGCCATACCCAACAAAGTCTTCTTCATCCTGTCCTCGCTTTGCTCCCGCGGAGCGCCCCTGCACCTGCTCCGTTCGACCGGCCTTGCGCCGCCCGATTGCAGATGCCGAAAAATCTTCCGTGGCATAGCCGAGATCACTAGATATTGCAACTCATTCGCATTATCATTTCTCATCTCCGCGGCATTCTGCCGCCTGCGCCAGGTCGCGGCGCCATGACTGTTGTTTCTCCCGGCCGGGAGAACGGCAGCGTTTGGTGCTGGCCTGTTTCCTTTTATTACCTGTGAAGTTGTTGTAGGGTTACTGACAGCCTATCGGGTCCCATGCAGGTTTGCGGCGTGGCTTTTTGACCCAGCAACATTTCGATACGATCACAAGGGGGCGGACATGAAGGGCGACAAGAAGGTTATCGCGATCCTCAACAAGGTGCTGAAGAACGAGTTGACGGCGATCAACCAATATTTCCTGCACGCCCGCATGCTGAAGCATTGGGGTTTCGGCAAACTCGGCAAGCATGAATATGAGGAATCGATCGATGAGATGAAGCATGCCGATCATCTCGTGCAGCGCATCCTTTTCCTGGAAGGGCTGCCCAATCTGCAGGACCTCGGCAAGTTGCTGATCGGCGAGAATGTGCCGGAAATGCTGGCCTGCGACCTCAAGCTCGAGATGGCGGCCATTCCGGATCTTCGCAGCGGCATCGCCTATTGCGAAGAGGTGAAGGACTACATCACCCGCGAGCTCCTCGAAGACATCCTCGAATCCGAGGAAGAACATGTCGACTGGCTGGAAACCAACCTCGAGCTAATCGAGAAGGTCGGCCTGCAGAACTACCTGCAATCGCAGATGGATGTCGACAGCAGCAGCTGATGACATTTGATCAGAAACAATAATAGTGCGTGGGTCTTCGATAATACTGCGGTGAAAGCGCAGAAATACTGAATTTACGAGTGAGCTCGGCCTTTCATGGCGAAACGAACGCTCCAGCAAACACAAAAGCATGGATACGAACCTCGACGCCTCGGTGCCGAGGTTCGTCGTCTTCGGGAAGAAAACGGGCTGACGCAGGAAGAACTGTCGAAGGCAGCAAAAATTTCGAAACCGGCGCTTTGGCGGCTGGAGCGTGGCGAGGTCGTTCCGTCGATTCCGATCCTGCAGCGGGTTGCCGGCACCCTCGGCGTCGACCTCGCCGAACTGATACGAACCGGCTATGACGTCGAAGCTTCCTCGAGCTCGTCGACCCTCCTGAAGATTATCGATCTTGCCGAAGGCATGACGGAAGCGCGTAGGCGCCTCGCGCTCGAATTGTTACAAGTGGCTGCCCGTCAAAAGCTTAGCTGAGATGGGGATATGTCATCCAAGCGGCCGTGACTACTAGAAGTATGATCTGCCCCCACCGCGAAAGCACTTGGCACCAGTTCGACGATGAGGCTTGGCTTAAAACGGAATCTGATTTAACCTTTTGTGTGACGTCCGGTAATTGATATCCGGAATCCGATATTTTTGCTTCGTGGTCCGGGAATGCCTGGAAAGCGAACAATCATAGAGTCAAATATGCCTCAGCGCCTCGCCAGCAAGGTCAGCAATAAGACCTTTGATCCGGCAGCCGCTGGGGCATTTTTGCGAGCGCGCCGCGAGAAGCTCGGCATGTCGCAACGCGATGTCGCCGACCAGGCGAATGTCTCACAGAGGACGATCGTCAAGATCGAGCACGGCCTAGGATCGGTGACAGTCCAGGTTCTCGAAGCCGCGGCCGCCGCTTTGGGGCTGGATATCCTTCAGGTCATAAAAAAGGCGCTTCGTTAGCGGCACGAATCAAACAGCAGCCGGGTAACGACAAGCCGGGCGGACTTCGCGATGCTTCTTTACTATTTTACGACTCAGGATTTCAACCTCACGGCGCTGAAAAAACAGGCGATTAAAGATCGCCCGTATTAACGAGCTGAATGATCCCTTCGAGTTTCTTGGCTGGGACCTGCGTGACCCGCACCAACGGGCTTTCATGAAAAGATGGATGTGTTTCGGCATGCAATAAGGACCCCGTTTAAGGGGTAATCGGCATCCAAAAGGGACCCCTTTGACGGCGGGGTTCAGACTGTCCTCCGACGAGGTCGGAGGGGTACAGGGGATGCTGGTCGTGGAGACGATTGCGAAGATTCGCCGCGCCTATTTTGGCCAGGCCAAGCCGATCAAGGAGATCTGCCGGGAGCTTGGCATTTCCCGGAAGGTGGTGCGGAAGGTCATCCGGACGGGTGCGACCGAGTTCCGCTACCAGCGCGAGATCCAGCCGCTGCCGAAGATCGGGCCATGGCGCGACCGTCTCGATGAGGTGCTGCGGGCCAATGAGGGCAAACCGGCCCGCGAACGGTTGACGCTGATCCGGTTGTTCGAAGCCTTGCGTGGCCTCGGCTATGACGGCAGCTACGACGCCGTCCGGCGCTATGCCAGGGGATGGAACAAGGAACGCGGTGCTGCGACCGCCGAGGCCTATATGCCATTGTCGTTCGCGCCGGGCGAGGCCTACCAGTTCGATTGGAGCCATGAGGTCGTGCTGATTGACGGCACGACGGTGACGATCAAGGCGGCCCATGTCCGGCTCTGCGTCGACGCAGATCAGTGGTCTTGTCGATATCAACGGCCGGCGTTACCAAAAGGCGCCGGATTTTGGAGAGTGCTGCAGAAGGTTCCTGCGCCACGACAGGAGTACCGGAGGGGGTCTCGGATCTGGCATGACGTGGCTGTGTTCCAGACCCGAGACCGATTGACTAGCTTGGGGGGAAGGGGCCGAAAAATGCCTGATTATCTGGGTATGTTCGAAGCTGGCGGAGGACTATTTGACGATCGGAAAGTGTGAAAAACTAATACAAAATAACGAAATAGAACTGATGTTGCCGGCTGAATCCTAGGAAAAGACTGCCGCGCGGCGAGTTTGGATCTTAGCTTTCGCAGAAATAGACGGGAGATAATGCCACTGCGCTAACCAAGATCGGCCGGGGCGGCATCATGCCATGCCCGACCGATCTCAAGTGCCAGAGTTAAACTGCCTTTCCTGTTCGAATCGCGTTGAGCAGATCGTTCAGTGCTCATCTATCCATCGCGCCGGTCGTGATTGAGCTGAGCTTGTTGAGGGAAGCCAGCCAAAGAGAAAGGCTGTGCCGCTGACCTTCAACTGCTTCGCCAAGTCCATATCGGCTTTAAGCCCTGATTTAAGAGCATCGGCTGACGATCGGCGTTCCATTTATCCAGCGCTAGAACGGTTTGGTGGGAAGGAATTTTCCGTTCAACGTGATCAATGCCCGATGACCGCCCTCGGGATCTTCGACCTTCTTGATGTCCATCTTGAAGTTAATCGCGCTGATGATCCCGTCGCCGAACATTTCGTGCACGAGGCACTTCAGCGTCGTTCCATAGATTTGGATCATTTCATAGAACCGGTAGATGGTCGGATCCACCGGCACGCCACCGGGAATACTCCCGCGCAGTGGGATATTTTGCAGCAACGCTATCGCGTCTTCCTTTAGACCGAGTTTCTTGCCGACCGCGGTGGCAGCTTCCTTGGGCAATGGATGCTGACCAAGAAGTGCTGCCGTCACAAATACCAAGCTCAGGTCTGTTTCTTTGGCGATATCTTGCCAGGAAAGGTCCTTACTTGCTTTGGCCTCGATGACTTGATTCATGAGATCCTGGCGGCGGGCTTGCGTTGGCTGTGTCTGAAGCATGGCTTATCCTTTCGAGGTTACGCGCTACGTGCTGAGCGGGGCTGGGTCGCTCGGGTTTGGGGGAAGTCAGCAAGAGAGAGAAACTCGTTCGTCGTGCCGTCGAGAGCCACGATTGACCCGGTTTCGATGTCGTACACCCACCCGTGTAGTGTGAGAGCTCCCTTGGAGAGTCCCAAAGCCACAGACGGGTGAGTCTTGAGGTTCGCGAGTTGGGCGATCACATTTTCCCGCACCATGCAGGCGACGTGCGCCGACCCATCCGCGTGCTGATGGGACTCGTTTATTAACTTCGCCGCATCGGCGTGAGTGAGCCATGCGGCGACTGCTGGCAAGTGCGAGAGGTCTTTCGACTTCGCGATCGCGGTCATCGCGCCACAGTCAGAGTGGCCCAAGACAACGATATCTGAAACGCCCAGCACCGCGATCGCATATTCCACCGTCGCTGAGACACCCCCGGGTTGCGCGCTATGCGAGGGAACGATGTTGCCCGCGTTCCGGACAACGAAAATATCGCCCGGCTCCCGCTGGGTTACGATCTCGGGAACGACCCGGCTGTCGGAACACGTGACAAACAGGGCTGAAGGATTCTGGGCACTTGCTAACCGCTTGAAAAGATCGACGCGGGTTGGAAACACATCGCGTTGGAATCGCAGAAAGCCTTCGATAATGTCCAGCATCTTCCTCTCCCTGTCAAAATGACTTGAGCCTGTGTGAGGCGCTCGACGAGAAGAATTGTGCGAATGCCGCTCCTGGTCTTTTTACAATGCCCCTTCTTTGCATTTTCGCCCGAACAAGTGCTCTTGAGGACCCGCGATGCGTCCGAACGGTTTTCGTTCATTGTCAAAATCGAGAGTGGGAATGTGAAAGAGTTTAGACCCGCAATGGCGTACCTATTCGGTCGTTGAGCAGCGCCTACGTGTCTCCCCAGGCGAAGGCGTGGTTTAACGCTCCATCAATTAGATATCGAAGGACCTGTAATAACTGTCTTACCCGCTTCTGAGACGTCCCGCTCCCTGCCTCCCATATGCGGGACGATCGCACGCATCGTGACCCGACCCCCAACGGTCACTGAGCGTGCATTTTCGGGCCGGCCCGCGCCCCTACGTATGCCGGCCCGAATTCCTTTTTTCCCCAGCTCTTTTCGATCCTAAGCAAGTATTTAGGAGTGAGCGGCGACGCCGTCTTCACGTTCAACGCTTGATCTTACGTTTCATTGTTGTGAACGCTCTGCTCCCGATAGTGAATTCTAGCGGTCTCCCCTAACGCCCGCTCCATTGGGCATTCTTAAAAGAAGCGGGCTTTGTCGAAAGACGGTGAGTACTTCCGGCATCACAATCTGCTCATGAAGTCCAACTATTGTGAGATTACGACATGGCGCAGTCCGAAAACCGTCCGCCGATCCCGCCATTCACGCTTCAGTCGGCGCTTGAAAAAGTGCGCCTGGCCGAAAACGGATGGAACACATGCGATCCCGAGCGCGTATCCTTGGCCTATACCGAAAACACTGCTTGGCGAAATCGGGCTGAATTCATAACCGGTCGCGCTGCGGTCGTCGCCTTCCTGACGCGCAAATGGACGAGAGAGCTCGACTATCGGCTGATCAAAGAGCTTTGGGCTTTTTCCGGCAACAGGATCGCCGTGCGCTACGCGTACGAATTTCACGATGATACGGGAAATTGGTTTCGGGCGTATGGGAATGAAAATTGGGAATTTGACGAAGTTGGGCTGATGCAGCGGCGTTTCGCGTGCATCAACGACCTGCCGATCGAAGAATGCAGCCGCCTATTTCATTGGGATAGACGCGCCCCCCGGCCGAGCGGCCACCCGAGCCTGACTGATCTCGGTCTTTGAGAATGGCGTCGCAGTCGATAGCGGACACTTACCCGCTCGTCATCGCGGCAGCGTAACTAACAAGGAAGCCAGACATGAAGCTGTACTTTCATCCGCTATCGGGCCACGCGCACCGCGTCCAGCTATTTTTGTCCTTGATCGGCGCCGAGCACAAAACCATCCAGGTCGATCTTCTTAAAGGCGAACATAAGTCCGCCGATCGCTTTGGCCAGATCCCGGTTTTGGATGACAATGGCACCATCGTGACGGATTCGAATGCCATCCTCGTTTACTTGGCGAAGAAACTTGGTAAGACGAGCTGGCTGCCGGACGACCCAGTGGGGGCTTCTTCCGTGCAGAAGTGGCTCTCAGTGGCTGCAGGTGAAATCGCCAACGGCCCAGCAAAGGCCCGCCTTATCACGGTTGTCGGCGCCCCGGTACCGGGCAGAAGAGATAATTCCGCGTGCCCATGCGATTCTCACGCTTATAGACGCTGAGCTCGCTGGTCGCACGTGGATCGTCGGGGAAGCCCCGACGATTGCCGATATCGCTCTCTACAGCTATATCGCTCGAGCCCCTGAAGGAAATGTCGACATTCAGGACTATGGAAATATTAAGAAGTGGCTGTCGAAGGTCGAAACGCTGCCAGGCTTCGTCCCCTTCCAGCGGACCGCCGTCGGCCTCTCGGCGGCTCAGTAAGTGGTGTATGGCGCCGGCGTTCCGGCATTGACTACGTGGTGTTTATCTCCGCGGTTGATACGCTTTTGAGACCTGAGAAGGGCCGAAAATGTTCAATAGGGAATTGGAGGCACATTTTGAAACTGAAGAAGCTTCCTCTACCGAGAAACGGCGGAGGCTACTTCTCAATTATGGGACGCCCGCGGAAGCGCTTATATACGCAAACTTGTTCTCACCCGCTTTCGTCGAAGTGAACGGCAGCGTCATCCTAGCAGAGAATGTGCGCAATGCAGCGGAAGTGTTTAAAGCGCGCAGAGCGGAAAGCCAATTCTCACTCGAAGAGTACGAAGCTTCTTTTAATTTCGTTGAGGTCGCGTACTTATTTGCGCCGGGTGAGCTGATAAATGACGCCATCGAAGTCGAGCTGGCCCATATCATGGCCGATTCATGGCGAGCGAAGCTCAAGCTGCTATATCCTAACAGAACGTTTCGCGTCTCCGTTTTTTCCGCTTCAGAAACAGGCAGTGTCGCCGGGATCGAATTCTACGAGGTTCGATAGGAGTGGCAATTCTGTCGGCCCTACCATGGCCCCGTCGAACGAGGATTCATAGTCAGGATAATAGGGACAGATAGTTCTCCTGGTATAAACAGTATCGGGGCATCGTTTAGATGAGGGGACAATTCTGCAGCAAGATCTCAGCGAGATAATTGATGGGACGCTCCTGGACGAGGTGGTAGCCGACATCGTACAGCTCGGAACGTGTTTTTTTCACGCCGTGCGCCGCTCTGGTCGGAGCCCGGGACAGACTGACTGACGCCAAGCGTTTGGCGGCTGGCCCACATAGCGTTTGAACACACTCGTGAAATGGGACTGGCTCTCGAACCCGACTGAGAGCGCCACGTTAACCAGTGAAGCGTCTTTCTCGGCTAACATCGTCTGCGCGCGCTCAACCCGCCTGCGCAAGAGATACTCGTGTGGCCGCAGTCCCGTGCTCTCTCTGAACTGAGCTGCAAAATACATTCGCGTCAAACCCGCTGCAGCCGCGATGTCTGCCAATCTGATAGGCTCCGCAAACCGTGCGTCGATATAGTCCATGGCCCGTTTGAGACGCCACTTCGCGAGCCCGGATGCTCTCGTAGAATGGTTTCCATTGTGCCTCTGGAACAAGGCGACGATTCGCGTCGTCAATGCGAGGGCCAGATGATCAACATAGAGCAATCCGAGATCAGCACCGATCTCGTCGGCACCTAACAGCGCCCGGCAAAGCTGCCCGATAGAAGAGTCTTGCAGAAACGCGTTGGGGTATTCGAAGCCGGCAGTGGAGGAGGTTAATCCCCGGCGCCCGCACTCAACCATCATGTTCGTTGGAATGTGGAGGTGAAGGCAATCATATGGTCCACGAAAGAGGCAGGAAACATGAGAGGAGGGATTCGCAACATGAACTGAGCCTGGCGTGACTTGGCCATCTTGAGAGGATCGTCCGTCGCACGAAAAGTGAATATCCATACTTCGCAGGACTATTTTGGCAACGAAATGGTCTTTGGATGTGTCTGTGGCCGCCTCATTGACAGAAGAAGTCATTGAGAACCACCGTGATACGGCGATTGGACTAGGTGGCGATGATCGATCCAACGCGATCCCTGGGCGACGCCATATCGATTCGCGCTCAACGATGTTGGAATTCCGCTCTGTACGTTCCGCCCGGCCCTTAGATGCTACACAGAGGAATGGCATAACTCTATTGTGTACCACGCTTAGTGCTCCCTCGGCATCACATACCCGCTTGAGCAAAATGGCGCACTACTCTCGCCTCAGCCAGTTAGACGTTGTGAGAGATTGTAAAACCCTGCTAACGCCGGAAGCACGTCATCCGAGTCGCCGATAGCGACTTGACATGCGGCTATAGCGCGCTGCCGATCAATAGCCGATTGTTAACACCATCTAACGCCTTCTTGCGTTGTTAAACACGACCCGTTTGCTCGCCGAAGCTATGATCCTGTCAGAGTGACCCTACGCGACGGAGGCACAATGAGCGGGAATAAACTGGCGCCGGATGGCTCGATATCACGGCGCGGTGCCATCGCCGGCGCAGCTGGGCTCGCTGTCACGGCAGCCCTTGGATCTATGCCGGTTTTCGGCAGGGACCGTGCGCAAGAGGGGCATCCCACGAAGGCCGCACAAGCTCACTCCCAAACGACGAATGACCACGTTACCGAGTAACCGTCCGGACGCCTACGCGGAACCGGCATGCAGAAGAAGATAGTTATCGGCCCTATTACTCCCGCCTCAAGTTACGGATAGAAGCCAACGGGACCTTTCGAGAATCCGTTCACCATCTGGTATAAATATACCGCTGTCGGCACGACGGCGTTCTATGTGCTTGCATACTTCGGCGTCCTGCCGCCAGATCGGACTTACTGGAATAGCGCCCCTTTAATGCTCGTCATTGTGCTCATCAACTGGTTACTGCCGGCTCTTTTCGCCCTCGGCTTTCGTAACAAGCTTGGCCGCAAATAGAGCACCGTCGGACGGTCACGGTGATCCGCGCGATCATGACAATGATCCGTCCTGTCATTCACTTTCGCTGCTTCGACTCTTATTTTTCCTCCATCAGAACACTCTCGAAAGGGCAATGGAGGCCCGGACTGTCATGGAAGCTACAATCGGCGTCACACTATCTTTCGGAGCCGGCTTGATCGCGGGTGTGACGAATGCTTTGGCTGGTGGAGGGACGTTTGTGACACTTCCTTCGCTTCTCGCGACCGGGATGTCCGCTGCTGCAGCCAACGCGACCAGCAACGTAGCGCTGCTCCCCGGCGCCGCAACCAGCTCCTGGTCGTTCCGAGACGAGTTGCAACCGATTGGCGGGGCGTCGGTCAAATTATTGGCGGCAATTACCTTCGTGACAGGTCTTGCGGGGAGCGCTCTCTTGGTTCTTACACCAAGCAAAGTCTTCGACCAAATCGTGCCTTGGATGGTTCTCTACGCGTTCGTGGTTCTCGCCATCGGGCCGCGGCTCTCATTGTGGCTCAGAGCTCGGATCAGGATCCGTGTGGGCACGCTGATGGCCGTCCAGGCGTTGCTGGGCATTTATGGCGGATACTTCGGAGGTGGCGTAGGACTCATGACGACAGCTACCTACGGTATGCTCGCCGGCCATACTCCACGCGAGATGTTCGCGATTCGCACCTTGATGCTGGCAGTCGCCAACGGCGCAGCCGCAATAATCTTTATTCTGACTGGGCTCGTTAAATGGAGCGTCGGCTTGCCGATGCTCGTCGGTTCCGCGATGGGCGGTGTCGTCGGCGCGAGGATCGGGCGTCTATTACCTGCAATCGCAATTAGGCTTTGGACGCTTTCGATCACCGCAGGAACGACCATGATCTTCTTCTGGCACGCTTATGGATAAGGCGAAGAGCGACCAGTTCTTCCTTCAGATTGGGTCGCCTCTTACCTCAGCAGCGATTCGTCGTGAATACACAATGTCAAGGAGCGGATGAAAACAGGACGATTATCCAGCGGGCAACGGCATCCAGGTTCGACGCGGCGGAGAGGCATGAGTGCGTGTGAAGTCAGCAATAACGCCGACGACAAGAAAGAGAATGAAAGATTTGCCATTTATGCCAACGAAGTAGAGTGCCCCGGCCATCAGCGTCATCCAATGTCGCGAGACTAGAGTTAAACAGCGGAGCTCAAATTCCATTACGTAAGCCCCTTTAGCATAAGCGTCCGCGTGTCTACGAGACCTGATGATAGCGCCAAGGCGGCAGATCGTCGACACTGCAATCCCGGCAGCAAAGACGATAAAGCGCTCAACCCTGTTGATATATCAAGCCGCGCCGCACGGGCTCCCCGTCACGCACAAGGTTAGATTGAACGCCGATCTCCTGTCATTCATCAAGGCGTGACGGCTCGCTCTTGAAGAGCACGCAATAGGTCACGCATAGGTCTCCGTCTCGATCCACGCTTGTCCGATTTTCTGCACCTTTCCCCCTGAGACTAGTTGAGGTCCGCGGCAACTTCAGTCGTGCTGGCTTCGTAAAAATGTGGGCGTCTAATAGCTCTCCCAGATACACGATACTCGAGAATACCCATCTGGACCGCGCCAGCTTGGCGCTCCGGTTGAATACCTGCGCTGGCCAACGAACGGCAATGCCTCTGCCGGCCAGTCCGCCTCCAAGATGCACGAGCGCCTGGGTAGGCTCACAAGCTCTCACGCCGGCTAACACCGTCTAACCACACTCTAGCGACCGTACACCTTAAGATCATTGCGAGGAGTCGAGAGCGACACTCAGAGGTGTTCGAGGATTTCGCTCGGATAGTGCCGTTCGATCGACTGTCATTCTCTCAGGAAGGTCAGGCTATGAGCACGATCACGGTTAAAAGCGGCGTTACAGTCTACTTTAAGGACTGGGGCTCAGGACAACCGGTGGTATTCTCGCATGGCTGGCCGCTTAATGCCGACGCATGGGACGATCAGCTCCTGTTCCTTGCCATGAATGGTTTCAGAGCGATCGCCCACGACCGGCGAGGGCATGGCCGATCAACCCAGACCGGCAACGGCAATGACCTCGACACCTATGCTGATGATCTCGCAGAATTGACCAGACAGCTGGACCTCAAGGACGCGATCCATGTGGGCCATTCGACAGGTGGCGGCGAAGTCGTCCGGTATATAGGTCGCCATGGAACGGAGCGCGTGTCGAAAGCAGTGCTCGTGGGCGCCATCCCCCCGCTCATGCTCAAAACGGCGGCGAACCCCGGCGGCCTGCCAATCAAGGTATTTGACGACATCCGTGCCGGTGTCGAAAGTGATCGCTCCCAGTTCTACAAAGATCTGAGCGCGCCGTTTTATGGGGCAAACCGGCCGGAATCGAAGGTCTCCCAGGGCGTTCGCGATGCCTTCTGGCTGATATCGATGCAGGCCGGACACAAAAGCGCCTATGATTGCATCAAGGCGTTCTCCGAGACCGACCTCACTGAAGATCTGAAAAAGGTCAACGTACCGACGCTCCTCATTCATGGTGATGACGACCAGATTGTCCCGATCGCTGATTCAGCGCTCCTCGCCGTGAAGATCCTGAAAAATGCGACGCTCAAGGTCTATCCCGGGGCACCACATGGCCTGACTGCCACCCATAAGGATCGGCTGAACTCAGATTTGCTCGCTTTCATTAAGAGCTGAGCCACCTGAGCCGCACAAAATCCTCATCGCGTTGGTCGACGTAAACCTCAGGGCCGCGGACAGCGGTGCGGTCAGCTTCGCCGCTCTGTCGAAATAACTCTTGAACCAGGGTGAAATCATGCCTTCCACGAGTTGTGAGATTTGTCGGTTTCATCCTGCCACCCGGACAGTTTCTGTGATCGACGGTGGCCGTAAGCGAGAGATGAGCGTCTGCGATGTTCATCGCCACGTTGCGGTCGACTGTTGCGACCAACCTTCGATTGGCCCCTCCGAACACAACCCACCGCCTCAATCAGCCCCGACTGACTGAGGCGATACCCACATTTACCTCGAAAGGAACCAAGCAATGACCGAGAAGAAGAATGATTTGACTTCGTCCGCCTGCAGTCATTGTGGGCATCATGTTGACGCCGGCGAAGCCGAAGAGGTTCGGACCGATATTTCCCGCCGTGTGCTACTGGGAGCTCTCGGTGCCTCCGCGGGTTTGATCGCGGCGGCGGCAAGTGCGAATGCCGATACGTCCGTCAGTGGCACGGATCCGTATGCGGATCCGGCGAAACCCGCACTTCCTCAAGTAACGATGAATTTGGATCTCGCGCGTGCGGCGCTCGTCATTATCGATCCCCAGGTCGACTTTCTCAGTCCGAAAGGCAAGGCTTGGGGTGCTTTTGGGGCAAGTATCACCGAGCACAACGCCGTCGCCAATCTGATCCGGCTGTTCAAGGCTGCGAAGACCGCCTCAATTCCGGTTGCGATCTCGCCCCACTACTACTATCCCGGCGACAGCGACTGGAAATTCGGAGGCGCCGGCGAGACCGCCATGCATCATGGCTGGTTCGCGCGAAAAGATCCGCTGTCGTTGGAAGGATTTGAAAATTCCGGCGCCGACTGGATGCCCGAATTCAAGCCGTTCATCGAGGACGGCAAAACGATTGTCTGCTCTCCCCACAAGGTATTTGGGCCCCAGCCGAACGATTTAGACCTGCAGCTGCGTAAGCGAGGGGTTGATCAGATCGTGCTCGCGGGGATGTCTGCAAACCTCTGTGTTGAGTCCCATCTGCGAGAGCTCGTGGAGCGCGGATTCGAGGTTGCCGTCGTCCGGGATGCAACAGCGGGGGCAAAGATTCCGGAAGGAGATGGGTATCTGGCGGCTCTCGTGAATTATCGCTGGCTCGCCAATGGGCTTTGGACGACCGACGAAGCCGTTCGACGAATGAAGGTGTCGTGAGACCTGTCACGCCACTCAGTAACCCGGAGAACCCTCAGAAGCGATCGAGTTTCTTCCGTTAGAAACCCTCGGTGAGAATCCTCCGAAGATCGCGGCGAGGTGCCGAAGCGATGGCCAATGACTCACGATGGTCGAGCTCGCTACATCCGAGGGAACACGATCCCTGTGGGAGCGATGGTTCACTTGTGGGCGGTCGTTAGCGATGAGGACGGCCTTAGCCGCAATTCCGCGCATGAGATCACTTGCGGGCCCTCGTTCTGCCTGTTGAGTTGTGGCCGCACAACGAAGCTTTTTACCGAGATAGGCCTAAAACATGGCTCTATCAAACCTGGCTGGAGAGGATTTGAACGATGACTCATCGTCACGACGATCGTGATCACGATCATGCCCAAGGCGCATCAGAGAGCGTGTCGCGAGGGTATCGCGGAGCAATAGAGGTAGTGACCTCCGGGCTATTCTTTGAGAGGCCGCTGACTGTTGTGACGGAATCTCATCATCACGCGCGGGCGAAATCATGATTGCGTCCGCGTTCGATCGGGATGCTCCGTCGATTTCACGCAGTATGACACTGCTCTTCGCGGCTGCCTGTGGTCTAATCATTGGCAACATATATTATGTTCAACCATTGGCGAGTCCTATCAACGCGGCTCTTGGCCTGCCCAGGTCGAGCACGGGGCTCATCGTCACTCTGACTCAGGTCGGCTACGCTCTTGGCCTGTTGCTGCTCGTCCCGTTATGCGATCTTCTCGAAAATCGACGTACCATCGTCATCATGATCGTGGTCGGCGCCGGTGCGTTGGCGATTGCAGGCGTGACGCATGCGGCGCCGGTTTTTCTCTTGGCAGCATTGGTTATCGGACTCTCGACCACCGCCGTCCAGATGCTCGTGCCGTTTGCCGCCAGCCTGGCTCCCGTCAGGCAGCGAGGGCAGGTTGTCGGGCGGGTCGTCAGTGGTGTCATGCTGGGTATCATGGCGTCACGTCCATTGGCGAGCTTCATCGCCAGCCTTTCATCGTGGCAAATGGTCTTTCTATCTTCTGCCGGGCTGATGGTGGTCATTGCGGCCATCTTAGCTATAACGCTCCGCCCGCGAATGCCTCAGATCCGGCTGAGCTATCTCGGCTTGCTGCGCTCGATGGCGACCTTGATTGTCACGCAGCCTGTGCTTCGGACCCGTGCTCTCTGCCAACTTCTGCTCTTCGCGAGCTTTAATCTCTTCTGGACGGTGGTGCCGCCGTTGCTCGCCGCCGCGCCGTTCAATCTCCAACAGCGTGACATCGGACTTTTTGCGCTTGCTGGAATCACGGGGGCACTTGCGTCGCCGGTTGCGGGCACCCTCGCTGACTGGCAACTCAGTCGACCCTCGACTATTTGGGGCATCGTCGCAGCGGGCGCTGGCTATGCGATCACCTGCTTTCCGATCGGTGATACAACTGCGGCATTGGTGACTTTGGCGATCGCGGCGGTATTTATCAATTGCGGCGTAGCGCTCAATTTCGTGATTGGCCTGAGAGCGATCTATAGTCTCGAGCCAGAGCAACGCAGCCGGCTGAACGGCTTGTTTGGTGCCTGCGCGTTTGGCGGCGGTGCTATCGGTTCGAGTTTGGGCGGATGGTCTTATGCCCATGGTGGGTGGCCCGTAGTTTGTGTCTTCGGCGCTGCCTTTTCGGCGCTGGCTCTGGCTTATTTTCTGGTTTCAGACACTGACCGGTGAAGTCTTCGAGCCGAAGCTGCGTGGCAGAATGTGAAAGGCGGATCCGCCCAAATCTGAGTTCGATTCAAGTCCCGAGTTCTGTATCATCAGCAAGCGGTGGGTAAATCGTACCCGAAATAAGTCGGCCAGGTGATAAACAGAGCCGATAGGATGACATCATGGCCACGCCCGATACCCAGATCTACTTGGCGTCAGGTGTGAGAACACCATTTCAGAAGGCGGGAGGGGTCTTCTCCTATCTGGATGCTATAGGGCTTTCCATTCCGGTGGCGCGAGCCATGATGGAAAAGCTTGACGGTGGCAAGCCTGATTTCGCCATCTGGGGTACGGTTATCCCTAACCTCACCTGGTCAAACATCGCTCGCGAGATTCTGCTGGATTCCGGCGTTGACCCAACGATCCCTGCCTTCTCGACCATCATGGCCTGTTCGACTTCCATGGTGGGCGCTTTCGAGGCTGCCGGCATGATCGACGGCAAAGGTCGGAACCTCGCCCTGGTCGGCGGCGTGGAAAGCATGAGCCGTGTTCAGTTCGGTCTTGGCCAGAATCTCTCCGACTGGATGCACGGGCTGCAGAACACCAAAACTATTGGGCAGAAGATAAGGCATCTTTCCAGCCTGCGCCCCAAAGACATCCGCCTCTGGATCCCCAAAGTGGCCAATCGCACCTCCGGCCTCTCGATGGGCGAGCATACGGAGATAACCGCAAAGGAATGGCAGATCAGTCGCGATGAGCAGGATGAGCTGGCCTTGGCCAGCCATCAGCGTGCTGTCGCCGCTTGGGAACAGGGCTTCTTCAAAGATCTCGTCGCACCGGTTTCCACACCCGTCGGCGTCGTCAAGGAGGATGGCATTCCGAGAAAAGATACGTCAGCCGATCGGTTGAAAAAATTGAGGCCAGCGTTCGATATGAGCAGCGGCCGCGGGACACTAACCGCCGGTAACTCATCTCCCCTGACAGACGGGGCTGCGGCGATTTGGGTCGGTTCCGAGGAGGGGATGGCGCGATTACCATCGAATACGCCACGGGTGCGTCTCGTCGACTACGAAATCTCATCAGTTGATTTCAAGACCGAGGGCCTGTTGATGGCGCCCGCCTTCGCCGTTCCAAGACTGCTGACGCGCAATGGCCTCCGCTACGCCGACGTCGATCTTTGGGAAATCCACGAGGCCTTCGCCGCGCAACTCGCGTTCCATATGAAAGCCTGGGAAGACGAAGATTTTCTACGTGGTCGGGCAAAGGTACAACCTAGCCTTGGGAAATTTCCTCGTGACCGGGTTAACCCAAATGGCGGTTCGGTGGCCCTCGGGCACCCCTTCGGAGCAACCGGAGCCCGCATCCTCAGCCAGGCGGTGAAGGAGCTTGCGTCTCGTCCCAAAGGCACTCGAGCCATCGTAAGTATTTGCGCGGATGGGGGCCTAGGAACGGTGGCTCTGATAGAAGCCTAGTTCTTCGCCCGAAGGCGTTTCTATCGGCGGAGCGAAGGTCGTTTATGTATTGCACCAAACGGCGACGGTCGAAATCACCCGTTCTTGCGGCCTGCAGTGCCATCAGGATTAGTATCGCTTCTCCCTATCGAGAACCGATGATCACTCTCCGGCCAGTTGAGGGAATATCCACCTAACACCCAATGAACAACGTAAATCGACTATTGGGCACAGGCGGTTGAGCGATTGAGTCAACAAAGTACCTCGCCGGGTCACGAGCTCTATCTTTCCATGAAACAGCAACTCTGAACGATTCATAACAGCCGATTGGACGCCATGTTGGGCATGATCGAGACAACTGGTTTTCAGTGAAATCGATTTAGCAAACAACTTGGTTGGGCTGCCGCGCTATCGCCTTGAGTACTGCGGGCCCCAAAAAAGGGGGGTAATATGCTGACCGTAACTGATCCGACACAAAACGAGCTTCATCACGGGCTTACTGAGGCTGTGCCCCCGCCCTCGGATAGTCCTAGCGGCTCAACAATCACCTTCCGACATTACCAGATCATGCCGACTGCTCGCCGGCTTCTTAGAGATGGACAAGACCTGGAGATAGGTGGCCGAGCATTCGATTTGCTGGTCATACTGACAGAGGCTCGAGGCTGCATCGTATCGAAAGACGAGCTGTATCGCAAAATTTGGCCATCAACGACGGTCGACGAGAGCAATCTTCGATTTCAAATGGCGGCTCTACGTCGCGTTCTCGGGCGAGATCGGGACATCCTCAAGAATGTACCTGGGCGGGGCTATATGCTGGCTGATGACTTTCCAAATCAAAAGTACGGCCACTCCGAGCAGTGCTTGCCCGCTCACGATCGAGTTGCGTCAACTGGCAATTGCTTGTCAGCGATTGATGGCGTTAATTGCGCCGCCAACGAACGAAATATCGATCTCGAACAGGAAAATAGCCGATTGCGGCAACTCGTCGTTCAGCTCGCCATGGGGATCGCGTTACTCGCTAGAGTACAGCGCGATCCCGGTCGCAACACAGAGAACAGCCAAGAGCATTCTGCCTGGCTTTGTTGTCAGGTTCAGAAACGACCTGCAGGACCACAGATTTCAGCATAGGCTTCTAAATAGGACCCCCGCGGCGTTGAGAAAAATGCAGACAAGTGAGAGGTGGCGCAGGGGCGTACGAATTTTCTCATGCCGTTTGTCGGGCGCACCGTTGCGGAGCGGCTGTCTGTCTCATTCAATTTCCCTTCGCGTCGCCGGTGACGACGGCATCCCACTGCTTAGAAATAGTCTTCTTTATCTTGACGTTCTGATCTGGGGTCGGGAAAAGGGCCCTCGCGTAGCTCGACGCTGGCGGCAGCTTTTTCAGCAAGTCGTTCGGCACCTTGCCCCTTTTCATGAGGTCGTCGAAGCGGATTGGGTGGCAATAACCATGGAGCCAAACAAGTTGAGCCTCGTCGGAATAGAGATATTCCATCCAGAGCTTAGCAGCGTTTGGATGCGGCGCGTAGGCGCTGATCGCCTGCACATATACACCAGCGACGATCCCGGTCTTTGGTACCACCACTTCTACACTGGGATTACCTGCAAGCGCGTCACGGTCGGCCAGCGCCAGGTAATCCCAGCGGATTTCGATCGGCGTCGAGCCCTGGGCGAGAGCTGCGCTACCTCCGACAATCGGAACGTAGTTTCCGGCCTCATGGAGTCTTTTAAAGAATTCCAGGCCGGCGTCAGGTGCTTTCGCAATGTCACCAGATGCGTAGGACAGGCCTGAGGCGAATACAGATAAGATCGCTTCACTGGAAGTCCTGGGATCACCATCAAGCGCCATCAGGCCCTTGTATTCCGGTCTCAAGAGATCTGGCCAATCTGTCGGGATATTTTTGATTAAGTCCTTGTTCACTTCAAAGGCGAGCACACCGTAATAGTCACCGTACCAGTATCCATCGGGATCCTTCTGGTCGGAGGGGATCGTGTCCCACGTGGAGACTTTATAGGGCTGGATCAGCCCTTCCCGCTTGGCGTCAGGGCCAAACGAAAGGCCGATGTCGATCACGTCTGGCGCCTGAGGACCCATATTGCCTTTGTTCGCCTTAATCGCCTCGATTTCGTCACCAGACCCGCCATCCGGATTCAGCTCATTGAGCCGGAGACCATACTTTGACTTGAACCGGTCAATCACCTCGCCATAGCGACACCAGTCGTGCGGAACGGCGATTATAGTCAGCTCACCTTCTTTCTGAGCTGCGACTATCAGATCAGCTTTTGGATCAGCGATAGCGGGAGCAACTATCGCGCCTGATAAGGCGCAGCAAATTGGAAGCGCGAACGCGAACCTAGCTCGCTTTAATAGTGCATAGTCCATCTCACCCTCTCTGCTTTACGATCCATATGGATGGAGGTGATCAGAAAGCCTTCAACTCAGAGCGGGGCTCGGACTGGTCCGCTATCTCAGCCATGCTCTGAGAAACGCCGAGGTCGCTGAATCTGCTTGCACCGCTGCAGCAGCGTTGTAATGCGCGCTGTCACGCCTCGAAAAGGCATGATGACAACCCGGGTAGCTGCGGACTTCGATGTTCGGCTTTTCCGCAAGTGCAGCTTTGATCGCGAATTGCGCTTCCTTGGTCATGAACTCGTCCTCTTCCGCTAGATGAACCAGCATGGGAGCCGAAATCGCATGCCCCTCAAGGAGGTATTTGTCCGTCTCAGCGCCGTAAAACGCGACCGCTGCATCAACCTTGGCGCGGGCAGCTGTTAGAAACGACATTAGCCCACCGAGGCAGTACCCCAAAAGTCCGACCTTGCCTGACGCTCCGTTGAGGCCGGCCGCTGCCTTCATCGTATCGATCACGTCCTTTACGCCGGCGTCCCGATCGAATGCCGTATAAAGCGCCATTCCATGACGCCAGTCAGCCTTCGAGTTTCCCACCAAGTCCACACCTGGATCTTGGCGCCAAAACAGATCCGGGCAGACCGCAATGAACCCTTGGCCGGCCAGGGCATCACACGTCTGACGCATGTCGGCATTAACGCCGAACGCCTCATGCAGCACGATTACGGCAGGGGCCGGTGCAAGGCTCGGACGAGCCAGGTAAGCAGTAAAGACCGCGCCCGCTCTGGAGGAGATCGAAATTCGCTCACCCATCCCCTTGCCTTCCGCTTTGTAGACGCTGCGGTGGGATTGAACTCCCAAGTTGCTCCAGGGCCATAACGGTGACCTGGACCGGGGTAACGCGAGTTTACATGATGAGCGGGGCGGCTCGTGTTGTGTTTTGCTAAGATGTGTTATGGTCCCGGCTAGATAATGGGAAGCTGACTCAGTACAAGATTACCCAAAACCGTTGCAATCGCTTGTATTTTTTGAAGGTCACCTCACCAGCTTACTGAGGCATTGGCCACTTGAAAGATGCCGTCAGTGGAAAAGCAGGAAGGGATAATCACCTCGGTTGACGCCGTCGAATCAGGCGGCAAGATCCTTGCTTTCGGACCATTTCAGTTGCTTCCCTCGAGGCGGCTGCTCATCGAAAATGGACGGCGTGTCGCTCTCGGGGGGCGAGCGTTCGATGTCTTAACGACTCTCATTGACCGGGCAGGTACGGTTGTTAGCAGCGAGGAGTTGCTCTCACTCGCATGGTCCGGGGTCACCGTCGAAGAAGTAACGCTTCGCGTTCACGTTGCTGCGTTGCGGCGAGCGTTGGGAGATGGGCAGGGAGGACGCCGCTTCATCGTGAACTCACCTGGCCGGGGATACAGTTTTGTCGCCCCAGTCACTGAGACTTCAATTGAAGCTGAGCCTGTTGTGTCGACGCCTCCGGCCGACCCGTCTGATAATCTGCCTCGCCTTCTAACACCGGTGTTTGGGCGGGATCTCGCCGTCGCTGCCGCAGTGACGTTGCTCCAGCAGCGACGCTTCGTCACCATCGTAGGACCTGCAGGGATTGGGAAAACGACGGTGGCATTAACCGTCGCCAGCACTCTTGGTTCGTCCTACTCCGACGGTATTCGATTCTTGGACTTGGCGCCGATCTCCGATCCTAAGCTCGTGCCGAGCGCACTGGCTTCAGTGTTAGAGCAGCCCGTCGGGTCCGGAGATCCCATTCCGGCGCTAGTGGCGGTTTTGCGCCACAAGGCGATTCTCCTCGTGATAGACAATTGTGAACACGTCATCGAGATCGCGGCTCGGCTGGCAGAGGAAATCTGCAAGGGTGCACCAAACGCTCATGTCCTAGCCACGAGCCGCGAGCCTCTGCGCGCGCGTGGCGAGCACATTCAGCGCCTAACGGCCCTGGAAGCCCCCCCTGCTTCTGCGGAGCCGACGGCCCAGGAAGCACTTGGGTTTCCTGCGGTGCAGCTTTTTGTAGATCGGTGTGCAGCTGCGCTGGATACATTCACCTTGTCCGATGCCAACGCGCCAGTTATTGCCGAAATCTGCCGGCGCCTCGATGGTATTCCGCTGGCACTAGAACTGGCGGCGGGACGTATCGATTCTTTCGGCATTCGGGGTGTTGCTGCAAGGCTTGACGATCGGTTTCAGCTCCTGGCACGAGGTCATCGCACCGCCCCCCTTCGTCACCAGGCGCTCGATGCGGCCTTCGACTGGAGCTTCCATCTGCTCAGCGAGCCGGCACAAATCGTTTTCCGGCGCTTGTCTATCTTTGCTGGCGATTTCGACCTGGAAGCGGTGACGAAGGTCGCGGGTGACGCCACTCTCGCCGGGCCAGAGATCGCCGAGCATCTTGCAACCTTGGTGTCCGCCTCACTCGTGACTGCGAAAATAGCGACTGAGCAAGCTTCTTATCGGTTGCTCGAGTCAACCCGCGCTTATGCTCGCATAAAGTTGACGGCGGACGGAGAGTTCGACGAAGTCGCTATGCGTCACGCTGAGTATTTTAGAGACATGCTCCGGTCGGCTGAAGCGGGTGCTGCGCATACTTCATCTGCCGAGTGGCGGAAGGTCTATGGTCACCAGATCGAGAATCTCCGCGTCGCTTTGGACTGGGCGTCGTCGAGCGCAGGAGATGCGCAGCTGACGGTAGATTTGACGGTCGCAAGCATACCTCTATGGACGCACCTGTCCTTGAGCGAAGAGTGCCGTTCTCGGGTCGAAGCCGCACTCGAGTTGCTCGACAGAGAGCATCTTCAAGATAGCCGCGAAGCAATGTACCTGTTTGCGGCCCTCGGAAACTCAGTTGCCTACCGTTTCGATCCTCGATCGAGCATGGCCTGGACGCGCGCGCTGGAGATAGCCCGCGCGCTCAACGACACCGAGTATCAGCTGCGCGCCATCAGGGGGCTTTGGACGAACAAGTTCGCTGATGGCAACATCGCTGAAGCAGATAGCCTGGCGAACGAATTCAGCAATATCGCTCGGAAATCGGACGATCCCGCTGACATTCCGCTTGGACAGCGGCTTACCGGTATGGTCTCTTTCTATCGCGGAGACCTCCTGAATGCCCAACAGTATCTGGAAAGCGCAATTGCCGCCCAGGCTAAATTGGAGACCAGCTTGCATCTGCTGCGTTACCGACTTGACCAGCAGTCCGTCACCGGCACCATGCTTTCCAAAGCTCTTTGGCTAAGGGGATTTCCCGATCAAGCTTTGGATATGGCTGACGGAATACTGGCGCGCGCGGTGACATCCGAACATGCTTTGACCGTGCTTGATGCCCTTGCCTATTCCTCCTGTCACATCGCAGTTCTCGCGTGCGCGCTCGAAGATGCGGAGCGCCACATTGACGAACTGTCACGGCAAGCCGTCAGTGATCCCCAGGGGCCTTGGAATACGTTCGAACGTTGCTGGCGCGGAACGCTCCTT
>Ga0209148_1000270_pt1 | contig 81508 bp, 75 predicted proteins | sample AraplaCol_mMF_r2_2_FD_184288 | JGI IMG/M metagenome (GOLD analysis project Ga0209148, IMG submission 184288) | Arabidopsis root microbial communities from North Carolina, USA - plate scrape CL_Col_mMF_r2 (SPAdes) (version 2) | ecosystem: Host-associated > Plants > Roots > Endosphere | place...
GCCATTACGGCCTCGACATGATGTACCGGACCTGCACGGTGCAGACCAATCTCGACTTCTCCTCGGAAGCCGACATGGTCAAGAAGCTGCGTGTCTCGCTGGCGCTGCAGCCGGTCGCGACCGCCCTGTTCGCCAATTCGCCGTTCACGGAAGGCAAGCCGAACGGCTTCCTCTCCTTCCGCTCCGAGATCTGGCGCGACACCGACAATGCGCGTTCAGGCATGATGCCATGGGCGTTCGATGACGGCATGGGCTTCGAGCGCTATGTCGACTACGCGCTCGACGTGCCCATGTATTTCGTCAAGCGCGGCGAGGAATATATCGACGTGTCGGGCTCCTCGTTCCGCGCCTTCTTCGATGGCCGCAACAACAACCTCCCCGGCGAGCGCCCGACGCTGTCGGACTGGGCCAATCATCTCTCGACGATCTTCCCCGAGGTGCGGCTGAAGCGTTATCTCGAGATGCGCGGCTCCGACGGCGGTCCGTGGGGCCGGCTGCCGGCACTGCCGGCATTCTGGGTCGGGCTGCTCTATGACGATGTGTCGCTCGATGCGGCCTGGGACATGGTGAAGCACTGGACCGCACACGAGCGCCAGGCGCTGCGCGACGATGTGCCGCGCTTCGGCTTCAAGGCCCGGATCAAGGACCGCTATCTGTTCGAGATCGCCAAGGAATGCCTCGTTCTGGCACATGCCGGCCTGCGTCGCCGCGGCCGCATCGATGCCATTGGCCGCGACGAAACCAGGCACCTGGAGCCGCTGGATCGCATCATCGATTCCGGCCGGACACCGGCCGAGGAGATGCTCGAGAAGTACAACGGCGCCTGGAAAGGCTCGGTGGAACCGGCCTACGCGGAATACGCGTTCTAGCTCTAGGCAAATAGGCCAATGACCAGGTTCTAGGCCGTTCATCGCCCGTACAGGTTTGCGGCGATCAAATGACCGGCCGAAAAACCTGAGCGCCGTCAATAACTCGAAAGCTGTTCCGATGGGGAAGGGCCGCCTGCCTGGGGCTGTCATGGCAAAGGTCATGATGGCAAGGGCTTTGGCTTGCGTCGCGGCCTGCGCCGCGCTGCTCACGCTCGCCTTTGCGAGCGTGCCTGCGCGCGCCCAGACTGCGTTCGACCGGCCCGGCGGCGACTATTTCAGCACGCCGGTCACGTCGGGTGATCCCGAGGATTGCGCGCTGCTGTGCGAGCGCGACCGCCGCTGCCGCGCCTGGAGCTTCAGCTACCCCGATATCGATGGGGCCGCGGCGGTGTGCTGGCTCAAGAACACCGTGCCGCCGCGACAGCCGGCCAATTGCTGCATCTCCGGGGTGCGCGGCGCCGGCGTGATCGAGCCGCGTGTCGAGGGCGTCGAGACCTCGATCGACCGCCCCGGCGGCGACTTACGCAATTTCGACCTCAAGGAAGGCGAGGGCGAGGACGCTTGCAAGGCCGCCTGTGTCGCCGACAACAAGTGCCGCGCATTTACCTATGCCCGCCCCGGCTATACCGGCCGCGAGGCGCGCTGCTTCCTGAAAAAGGACATCAAGCCGCCGCGGCGGAAGGCGGGGTTCACGTCGGGCGTGGTGCGGTAGGCGCAGCTCTTTCCATCGACGCTGCTGTCGTAGGGTGGGCAAAGCGAGCCTGCCCACCACCTGTCGAAATAGTTGAGAGATCGTGGGCACGGCGCTTTGCGCCTTTGCCCACCTTACGGCATCTCGCAATGACGATGTGGATGCATCGCGGGCGAAGACGACATCTCACTCCGCGGCAATCACCGTCAGCTCCGGCCACAGCGACTTCCACCGCTCGGCCTTCACTGCATAATTCGCTGCGGAAAAATTCGGCCCCGGATTAGGACGCGCAATCAGGCCCGCGACGTCATCGAACCCGTGCGGCGCATAGACCTCGAACCCGTCACTCGTGCGCCTCGCGCCCACTTGCGTGTTCTGCGTCAGGAAGCGGTCGATGCCGTCTGTCGAGCGCGACAGCGGCGGATAGGGCAGGGCGTGCTTGGCCGGGTACCACAGATGCACGCGGGCCTGGTTGCGGGTCTCGATCTTGACGCCGAGATGATCGAGCTGCGCTTGCAGCTTGCGGATCACCGCGTCCTCCGCGTCCCACGAGGTATCAGGATCGAAGTAGAAGATGTCGTAATCGGCGATGCCGTGATCGACGGCGCGGCCCGTGAGCACGTTCCACACGGTCTGCACCAGGCATCCCGAGACCAGCCACGCATCGGGCAGCGCGAGCCGATGAAGCTCATCGAGTATCGCGACGTTGACCGGGTTCTTCAGCGCCAGCGTCAGGAAGCGGGCCTCATCCATGATGAGCGTCACGCATTCGCGCGTGCATCATAGTCCGCTCGTGCCGCCTTGGATGCCAGTGCGCGCCAGCGGCGCCGCAGCAGCGGCTCTACGATCGCGCGCCTGGCCTTGGACAGGCGGATCAAGATGATCGGATAATCGGCGTAGTGATCGGTGAAGTAGAAGATCTTCGGCTGGCTCTCGACCAGCATCGCGCGCTCGTCGATCGGCACATCAGGCATCACCAGGCTGTCGCCGTCCTCTTTCAGGCGCGCCAGCATCTTCTTGCGTACCTTCAAAGCGGGTGTGCCGTAGGAGGTGCCGTCCTCGACCTCCGGCCACGTCAGTGCAAGTTTTCTGACGTCGTCGAAGGTCATGAGACCTCCTCAGTGCACGGCGGTGAAGAACCGCGCGAGGCGGAAGCCGGAGAGCCAGGTCCAGACCGGCTGGCCCCGCATGCCGAGATCCCAGGAGCCGAGCACGGCATCGGCACGGCCGACAAGGTTGTCGACCGGCAAGAGGCCAACGCCGCCGGAGCGCAGTGACACGCGGCTGTCAGCCGAGTTGTCCCTGTTGTCGCCGAGCACGAACAGATGCCCGGGCGGCACTTTCACTTCGTCCGTGTTGTCGAGCGGACCGTTGTCGCGCATCTTGAAGATGAGATGCGAGAGGCCATTCGGCAGCGTCTCGACGTAACGGTAGGCGGGCTCGCTGCCGCCATTGTCGTCCTCGGCGGCACCAACTCCGTCAGGCTTCAATTCGGCGGGACGGTCGTTGATGAAGAGCTGCCCCTGCCGCATCTGGATGCGGTCGCCGGGCAGGCCGACGACGCGCTTGACCCAGGCCTGCGAGCGGTCGCCGGGCCAGCGGAACACCACGACGTCGCCTTGCTTCGGCGTTTCCGCGAAGACGCGGCCGGTCTCCGGCAGGTTGATCTGGATCGGCAGCGAAGAAGTGCCATAGCCATAGGGAAATTTGGAGGCGAGCAGTGCGTCGCCGATCAACAGCGTCGGCTCCATCGAGCCCGACGGCACATAGAACGGCTCAGCGAGCGCGCCCTTGGCGATGAAGACGGCGGCGATGATGCCGGCGAGCTGCATCAGCTGGCCGACAAAGCCGCTGCTCTTCCGCTTTGGAGCGGCAGTTACCTTCTCAACGCTCATGCGCCCGTTCCACCTACCGTAATGCGTTCCATCAGAAGCGAGGGCTGGCCGACGCCGACAGGGACGCCCTGTCCGTTCTTGCCGCAGGTGCCGATGCCGGTATCGAGCGCGAGATCGTTGCCGATCATGCGGATGCGGTGCAGGTCGGTCGGCCCGTTGCCGATCAGCATGGCGCCCTTCAGCGGCGCGCCCAGCTTTCCGTTCTCGATCTTGTAGGCCTCGGTGCACTGGAACACGTATTTGCCCGAGGTGATGTCGACCTGTCCGCCGCCGAAATTCGCGGCAAACACGCCGTTCTTCACCGACGCGAGAATCTCGGCCGGGTCGCGGTCGCCCGCGAGCATGTAGGTGTTGGTCATGCGCGGCATCGGCACATGGGCATAGCCCTGGCGACGGCCGTTGCCGGTCGGCTTCATGTTCATCAGCCGCGCGTTCTGGCGATCCTGCATGTAGCCGACCAGGATGCCGTCCTCGATCAGCACGGTGCGGTTGGTCGGCGTGCCCTCGTCGTCGATCGACAGCGAGCCACGCCGTGAGGCGATGGTGCCGTCGTCAACCACGGTAACGCCCTTGGCGGCGACCTGCTGGCCCATCAGGCCGGCAAAGGCCGAGGTCTTCTTGCGGTTGAAATCGCCCTCGAGGCCGTGGCCGACCGCCTCATGCAACATCACGCCGGGCCAGCCGGCACCGAGCACGACGTCCATCTCGCCGGCGGGGGCGGGAATCGATTCCAGATTGACCAGGGCCTCGCGCAACGCGCCATCGGCGGCATCGCGCCAATTCTTGCTCTCGATGAACTCGGCATAGCCGGCGCGGCCGCCATAACCCTTGCTGCCGCTCTCCTGGCGGTCGCCTTGTCCGGCGACGACGGAGATGTTGACGCGCACCAGCGGGCGGATGTCGCGATAGCTCTCGCCGTCGGGACGCAGGATCTCGACCACCTGCCAGGTCGCGCCAAGGCTGACGCTGACCTGCCGCACCCGCGGATCCTTGTCGCGCAAGTATGCGTCGATCTCTGCGAGCAGCTTGACCTTGGTCTCGAAGCCCGGGGCATCGAGCGGGTTCTCATCGCCATACAGGCGGACATTGGTGTGCGGGGGCGGGGCGGTAAAGCTGCCGGAATAGCCGCCGCGAACGGCCGCGACCGCATCGGCGGCGCGAATCAGCGCCGGCAGCGACACGTCTGAGGAATGCGCATAGCCGACCGCATCGTCCTTGACGGCGCGCAGTCCAAAACCCTGCGAGGTGTCGTAGGTCGCCTGCTTGAGCCGCCCATTGTCGAACATCAGCGCTTCGGTCTGGCTGTATTCCAGGAACAATTCGCCGTCGTCGGCACCGGAGAGCCCGCGTGCGACCTCGTTGCGAACCTGGTCGCGGTCGAGATTGGCGCGGTCGAGCAGGGAGGTTGTTGCAGGGTTGGTCATGCGTCCGTCCATTATCGGGGGATGTGAGGCAAGATAATGGTTTCGGACCAGTTCCGCGAGGGGGCCGTCACATTACGGAAACGACAGGTGCGGCGCTGTCTCAAGCCGCCTTTCAAGATTCACGGGCTATGGCTGCTTCACCCTGGGTGAGAGCTGCGGCCAACGCATGTGGAATTCACTGCTTGTCTTCTGGGATCAGTATCACGGCCTGATCTTCGGCTTCGCGGTCCTGGGGCTGGTGTTGATCGCCAATCAGCTGATCTTTCGCCGCTTCTGGACATCCTATCCCACCCGAGAGGCCTATCTTGCGGCCCATCCTGGCTGCGCCACCACTGATGGCATCGTCTGCGCGACATGCCGGCAGAAGGCGTTGGAGGGGCCGGTGGCCGGTCGAGGCCGTCTCTATCGCTGCAGCTGGTGCGAGACGGAACTGTTTCGCGTCGACAGGGCATGACGCGCTCGCGCGGCCCTGATCGCGCAGGGTCCCAGCGTCCTACGGCAGCTTGTCATAGCCTTCGCCGAGCCCGTTCAGGCTGAGCGGGAAGCCGATGCCTTCTTCCGGCGTCTCGAAGATGATGAAGGTCGCGGTCTTGGCGCTGCGGAGCTGGCCGAGCAGCTTGTCGTCCATGACGACCTCGGCGACGCAGCCATTGGGCAGGCAGCGGACGAAGCCGGCGCGGCCGACGTCCTGGTTGTCGAGCTTCAGTCCGAGGCCGGAGGGCAGCAGCACGCCCAAGGGGGCGACCACGCGCATCAGGCGGCTCTTCTGGTCGGCGGTCTTGAGCACGATCACGGTGAGGCCGGCATTGGAGCGGTCTTCCGCCACCACACTCTGGATCAGGGCGCATTGCTCGGCCTGGGCGCCCGGCGGGGTATCGCAGCGGATTTGCCAGTCGCCATGAACGGAGCGCACCGCGCCCTGCGCATGGGCAAGGCCGGGCAAAGCAAGGAAAAGGGCGACAGCCAGGAGGCCGATCAGCGTCGTGAGACCGTCAGCCGGCCATAGAACCGATCTTGGAGCCGATCTTGCCATGCATCTCGAAAGCCCCATCGGGGTCGGTCCCTCTGCTCGCTCGGGTCGCTCGCGCTGGTGGACTGATACGGGAATGACGGCGTCTTGAAGGCAATTCACAAGCAAATTCCGCGCCGCCTTGGCCGCCATTGCCGCCACGAATCAGGTTCCTGCGGGGCCCTGCGCCTGTGCCTACAGCGGGCAATCCGGCTGTCAAGCCGCGGCATCCCGGGAAACGGTATTTTTGTCTGATGTTACTAGGAAATATCTTGCGGGTGATCGCTGACGGAGGGGCCTCAAGACTGCATTGCGATAGATCAAGAATTATGGTTTGAGAGGCTTGATTTCGGCGTTCTAGCGATCTGGCCCGAATTCCTCTTAGAGGTATTCTTGCGCGGCGGTTTGTCAGGCGGGCGGATCGAATAAGCGTTCCCCAAAATAGGGGAGTGCACTTGGGGTGATTTCGTAAGGGGAGCGCGACGGCATGAAGATGTCGATGGGCCGGGTGGGCCGGCACTTGCTGGGATTGGCCGTGGCGGGTCTGACGCTGGCGACGGGCGGTGCGGCATTTGCCGAGACCGAGCTCGGGCAGCCGGCGCCGTGGGAATGGCACCTGCAAGGTTCCGCCTCCCCGGTGATGGACAACATTGTCTGGTTCCATAACTTCTTGTCCGTGCTGATCATCTTGATCACGCTGTTCGTGCTGGCACTGCTGGTGATCGTGGTGATGAAATTCAACGCGAAGGCCAATCCGGTGCCGTCGCGGACCACCCACAACACGCTGATCGAGGTGGTGTGGACCCTGGTGCCGGTGCTGATCCTGGTCGGCATCGCGGTGCCGTCGTTCCGCCTCTTGTTCCTCGAGCTCGACGTGCCGAAGGCGGATATCACGGTGAAGGCGACCGGCAAGCAGTGGTACTGGTCCTACGCCTATCCTGATAACGGCAAGTTCGAGTTCGACTCGCTGCTGGCCCAGGACAAGCAGCCTCGCCTGCTCGGCGTCGACAACGAGATGGTGGTGCCGGTCAACAAGGTGATTCGCGTTCAGGTCACCGGTGCCGACGTCATCCACGCGTTCGCGCTGCCGGCGTTCGGCGTCAAGATCGACGCCATTCCGGGCCGGCTGAACGAGACCTGGTTCAAGGCCACCAAGACCGGCATGTTCTACGGCCAGTGCTCGGAGCTTTGCGGCAAGGACCACGCCTTCATGCCGATCGCCATTCGCGTGGTGAACGACCAGGAGTTCGCCTCCTGGGTTGAATCGGCGAAGAAGAAGTTTGCGAGCGGCGGCACCAGCACCTTCGCCTCCGCAGCCGGCCCGACGCAGTAAGCGCCGGGCGACGGCTTGAGGGACTGAAATAAAGGGCGGGACCTTCCAAAGGTCCGAACGGGACGCAAGGCAGGATTTTGAAAATGGCAACCAGCGCAGCGGCACACGGCGATCACGCGCAAGACCACGGACATGACCACGAGCACGCCCATCCGACCGGATGGCGTCGTTACGTCTATTCGACCAACCACAAGGACATCGGCACGATGTACCTGATCTTCGCGGTCATCGCGGGCGTCATCGGTGCCGCGATGTCCATCGCGATCCGTGCCGAGTTGATGTATCCGGGCGTGCAGATATTCCACGAAACGCACACCTATAACGTATTCGTGACCTCGCACGGCCTGATCATGATCTTCTTCATGGTCATGCCCGCGATGATCGGCGGCTTCGGCAACTGGTTCGTACCGCTGATGATCGGCGCGCCCGACATGGCGTTCCCGCGCATGAACAACATCTCGTTCTGGCTGCTGCCGGCCTCCTTCGCGCTGCTGCTGCTGTCGAGCTTCGTCGAGGGCGAGCCCGGTGCCAACGGTGTCGGCGCCGGCTGGACCATGTATGTGCCGCTGTCGGCCTCCGGCCATCCTGGCCCGGCCGTCGACTTCGCGATCCTCTCGCTGCATCTGGCGGGTGCCTCGTCGATCCTCGGCGCCATCAACTTCATCACCACGATCTTCAACATGCGCGCACCGGGGATGACCCTGCACAAGATGCCGCTGTTCGTGTGGTCGATCCTGGTGACGGTGTTCCTGCTGCTGCTGTCGCTGCCGGTCCTCGCCGGCGCGATCACCATGCTGCTCACCGACCGTAACTTCGGCACCACCTTCTTCAATCCCGAGGGCGGCGGCGATCCGGTGCTGTTCCAGCACCTGTTCTGGTTCTTCGGTCACCCCGAGGTGTACATCCTGATCCTGCCCGGCTTCGGCATGATCAGCCAGATCGTCTCGACCTTCTCGCGCAAGCCCGTGTTCGGCTATCTCGGCATGGCCTACGCCATGGTCGCGATCGGCGGCATCGGCTTCGTGGTGTGGGCGCATCACATGTACACGGTCGGCATGTCCTCGGCGACGCAGGCTTACTTCGTTGCTGCGACCATGGTCATCGCGGTTCCGACCGGCGTGAAGATCTTCTCCTGGATCGCCACGATGTGGGGTGGTTCGATCGACTTCCGCGCCCCGATGATCTGGGCCGTGGGCTTCATCTTCCTGTTCACGGTCGGTGGCGTCACCGGCGTCGTGCTGGCGAACGCGGGCGTCGACCGCGTGCTGCAGGAGACCTACTACGTCGTCGCGCACTTCCACTACGTGCTGTCGCTCGGCGCGGTGTTCGCGATCTTCGCCGGCTGGTACTACTGGTTCCCGAAGATGTCGGGCTACATGTACAACGAGACGCTGGCGAAAGCGCACTTCTGGTTCACCTTTGTCGGTGTCAACCTGGTGTTCTTCCCGCAGCATTTCCTCGGCCTGTCGGGCATGCCGCGCCGCTACGTCGATTATCCGGATGCCTTCGCCGGCTGGAACCTGATCTCGTCGATCGGCTCCTACATCTCCGGCTTCGGCGTGCTGATCTTCCTCTACTGCGTGCTCGACGCCTTCATGAAGAAGGTCCCGGCGGGCGACAATCCCTGGGGCGCCGGCGCCACCACGCTGGAGTGGACGCTGCCCTCGCCGCCGCCCTTCCACCAGTTCGAAGTGCTGCCCCGCGTGCAGTAAGCAACGAGACTCCCGCGGCGCCCCTGACGGGCGCCGCGGCTCTACAACGAAACGAGCAGGTTTAAGTGTCCGTCCTCGATCAGAACGCCATCGACATCAATCCCCGCATCTCCGAGGCGGAGGTTGGTGACTACCTCTCGCTGCTCAAGCCGCGGGTGATGTCGCTCGTGATCTTCACCGCGCTGGTCGGGATGGCGATGGCGCCCGGACATTTCCACTGGGTGCTCGCGATCACCTCGCTGCTCTGCATCGCCGTCGGCGCCGGCGCCTCCGGCGCGCTCAACATGGCGCTCGAGGGCGATATCGACTCGAAGATGTCGCGCACCGCGAACCGTCCGATCCCGCGCGGCCGCATCACCCGGCCCGAGGCGATGGCGTTCGGCATGACGCTCGCCTTCTTCTCGGTGATGACGCTCGGCATCCTCGTCAACTGGATCGCGGGCGCGCTGCTCGCCTTCACCATCTTCTTCTACGTCGTGATCTACACGATGGGCCTGAAGCGCTGGACCGCGCAGAACATCGTGATCGGCGGCGCCGCCGGCGCGCTGCCGCCGGTCGTGGCCTGGGCTTCGGTAACAGGCACCGTCGACGTCGAGCCGCTGCTGCTGTTCGCCATCATCTTCTTCTGGACGCCGCCGCACTTCTGGGCGCTGGCGCTGTTCCGTTCCGACGACTATGCCCGTGCCGGCATTCCGATGCTGCCCAATGTCGCCGGCCCGGACGCGACCCGCCTGCAGATCCTGCTCTACACCATCGTGCTGATTGCGGTCGCCGCCGCGCCCTGGGCGCTCGGCTATTTCGATGCCATCTACGGCATCGTTTCGCTGATCCTCGGCGCCGGCATGCTGGTCCTCGCGATCAACGTTTATGTGCGCCGCGAGCGCAGCCAGTCGCTGCGCGCGACACGAAAATTGTTCGCCTTCTCGATCCTGTACCTGTTCGCGCTGTTCGCGACCTTGCTGGCCGAGGTCGTATTCCCTGTGCTTGCTCGGATGGTAGGGGGCGCATGATCACTGCGATGGCTGACAAACCCGAGCCAGATGGAATCGTCCTCACCGAGGCGCAGAAGAAGAGCCGTCGCCAGCGCTCCATTGCAATTGCTTTGGCGCTCGGTGTGCTCGTCATCCTTTTCTTCGCCGTCACCATGGTCAAGGGACCGGCGGTTCTAGTTCGCCCGATGTGACAGAGATGGATCAGAAGTCGACCATATCGCAGGATCAGAGCCGGACGGCCAGGAAGGGCCGCGGCTTGGGTCGCGATGTGCTGGTCGCCTCGATCTGCGGCGGCGTGGTCGCGTTGATGGTGGGCGCGTCCTACGCAGCGGTGCCGTTCTACAACTGGTTCTGCCGCGCCACCGGCTTCAACGGCACCACCCAGGTCGCGACCTCCGCGCCGGCCACCGGCCCGATCGCACGCAGGATCGCGGTGCGGTTCGATTCCAACGTCGCGCCCGGCCTGCCCTGGAAGTTCGAGCCCGAGCAGACCGAGGTCGAGGTCAATATCGGCCAGGTCACGACGATCTACTACACCGTGACCAACCAGGCCGCGCGCACCACCTCCGGGCAAGCCGCCTACAATGTCGCGCCGCTGACGGTCGGGTCGTACTTCCAGAAGATCAATTGCTTCTGCTTCACCGAGCAGACCATGGCGCCCGGCGAGAAGCGCGAGATGCCCGTGGTGTTCTATGTCGATCCGTCGATCGCTGGTGACCATGACAATGACGGTCTCAACACCATCACGCTGTCCTACACGTTCTATCCGGTGAAGGATCCGGTGGTGAAGCCGCTCGCATCCGGCGACGACGACAAGCGCAAGGGAAATCTCCAGCCGCCGGGTTGATGCTCAGGGGCTGGAACAAGGGGATAAGTGCCGGATAGGCACGGGATTGAGGAGACAGACCGCAATGGCTACCGCGCAAGGCAAGCATCACGACTACCATCTGGTCGATCCGTCTCCGTGGCCGGCGGTTGGCTCCGTCTCTGCCTTCATCATGGCGGTCGGCGCGATCACCTGGATGCACCACATGCTCTCGGCGGCACCGATCATCTTCGGCGTCGGCACCATCGGCGTGCTCTACACCATGGCGAGCTGGTGGGGCGACGTGATCAAGGAGGCCCAGTACAAGGGCGACCACACCCGCGTCGTGCAGATCAGCCACCGTTACGGCATGATCCTGTTCATCGCTTCCGAGGTGATGTTCTTCGTTGCCTGGTTCTGGGCCTATTTCAATGCCGCGCTGTTCCCGGCCGACGCCGTCCACGCCACCCGCGACGCCGTGTTCGGCTGCGGCCTCGGCACTGCGGCCGGCGCCTGCTCGGCCCCGGGCACCTGGCCGCCGCATGGCATCGAGACCTTCGATCCCTGGCATCTGCCGCTGCTCAACACGCTGATCCTGCTCACGTCAGGCACCACGGTGACCTGGGCGCACCACGCCCTGCTCGAGAATGATCGCCAGGGTCTGAAGTATGGCCTGATCCTCACCGTCCTGCTGGGCGCGACCTTCACCGGCGTGCAGGCCTTTGAGTACAGCCACGCGGCGTTCTCGTTTGCCGGCAACGTCTACGGCGCGACCTTCTTCATGGCGACCGGCTTCCACGGCTTCCACGTGCTGGTCGGCACCATCTTCCTGATCGTCTGCCTGGCGCGCGCCTATGCCGGCCACTTCACGCCGAAGCAGCACCTCGGCTTCGAGTTTGCCGCCTGGTACTGGCATTTCGTCGACGTGGTCTGGCTGTTCCTGTTCCTGTGCATCTATGTCTGGGGACACGGCGCCGAGACCATGGCCCACGGCGCACACTGAGCCGCGACGGATCCATCTGCAAAGGGCGGCCGCAGGGCCGCCCTTTCGCTTTCCGGCAGCCGGGTCTTGCCGGGATCCCGCCTGAAACTGTGATAGGCTTGCGCGTGATGAACGAAACCGCCGAAACGCCTGAGGTCCAGCCCACCGTCCTGCAAAGCGCGCTGCGCGGGCTCGCCTGCAAATGCCCGCGCTGCGGCGAGGGCAAGCTCTACACGGGCTTCCTGACGCTGGCCCCCTCCTGCAACCGCTGCGGCCTCGACTACGCCTTCATCGATGCCGGCGATGGGCCTGCGATCTTCATCATCATGCTGGCCGGCGCCATCGTGGTCGGCTGCGCGCTCGTCGTCGAGGTCAAGTATCAACCGCCATTCTGGCTGCATGCGGTGCTGTGGTTGCCGCTGATCCTCGCCACCACGCTGCTGCCGCTCCGCTCGATGAAGTCGCTTCTGATCGCGCTGCAATTCCATCACAAGGCAGCACCCGGCCGGCTGATCGACCGCGCGAAATGAACGAGACGTCGCGCAAGCCCGGCGTGGCCGGCTTCATGCTGTTCACGCTTTTGCTGACCGCGGTCTTCGTCGCGCTCGGCATCTGGCAATTGCAGCGCCGGACCGCCAAGCACGAACTGATCGCAGCGCTCACCGAGCGCCTCGCGGCAGCACCCATTGCGCTGCCGCCGCCGGCGCAATGGGCCACGCTGACGCCCGCGCACGACGAGTTTCGCCGCGTCAGCTTCACCGCGACCTACGCGGCGCTGCCGGATGCGATGGTCTATTCGTCCGGCTCCGCCGTGCGCAAGGATGCGTCCACCCCCGGCACCTGGGCCTTCCTGCCGGCACGGCTGCCGGGCGGCGAGATCGTGGTGATCGACGCCGGCTTCGTCGAGAACACGATGCAGGAGCGCGGCGTCGAGGATCGCGCGGTGCAGAAGCTTGTCACCGGCGCGCCCGTTGCGCTCACCGGCTATCTCCGTTTCCCGGAAGCGCCGGGATGGCTGACGCCTGCCGAGAATCGCGACAAGCGGCTGTGGTTCGTACGCGATCATCTGGAGATCGCCGGTGCGCTGGGCTGGGGCACCACCGCGCCGTTCTACGTCGATCTCGAGCAGCCGGTGCCCACGAACGGTATTCCGCGCCCCGGTCCGCTCGACGTGCATCTGAAGGACGATCATCTGCAATATGCCATCACGTGGTTCACGCTGGCGGGTGCCGTGCTCATCGCCTTCGCCGTCTGGGTGCGAGGACGGCGACGGAGCAGCGCGAGTCCGTAGGTTCCCGGTGGGAACCCGCAATCGTCCGGGCTTTATTATTCAGCGCATATTCACGAGGGTGATCCTAAGCCGCCTCCAGGTTTTTTCCGCGGCAAACAGGATTGCTGGCGTTGAGCGATTTCGATCCGATGGGACTTGTCGTTGATTGGGTGGATGCCTGCCGCAAGGGCGACCTCGCGACGCTGCTCGACCTCTATGCCGACGATGCCGAGCTCGAATGCACATGCAATGGTACGCAGCGCTATCGCGGCCGGCGCGAACTCGAAACCTATTGGGGACCGAAGCTCAGCGCCTTTTCCTCGGCTGGTTTCGGCCTGGAGGAAATCCACCCGGCACAGAACGGCGTCGATCTCGAATACTCCGTTGCGGGTGCGCTACGCATCCGCGCCTCGTTTCGCTTCAGCGCGGAAGGCAAGATCTACAGCACGCTGTGCGAACCGGCGCAGCAGGGCTCGCACGATTGCTGTGCGTGCTAGTTTAGATCGGCTCGCTCCTGATCTCTCCGAGTGGAAGGCGGCAGCGCACATAGGTGCGTTCGTCCGCACGCAGCAATGACAACGAGCCGCTGAGCGCGCGCACGCGCTCGTGCATGCCGGTCAGGCCGCGGCCGAAGACATTGTCGGCGGCAAAGCCGCCGCCGTCATCGGAGACTTCGACGGTGAGTGCATCTCCCGATATCGCCGCCTCCACATGGGCATTCCTCGCTCCGGCGTGGCGCAGCACGTTGGTCAGCGCCTCCTGGATCACCCGGTAGACGGTCTGGGCCAGCGGCCCGCTGGTCCCGTTGAGTGCGGGGTCGATCGCTGCGGTAAGGCCGATATGCGGCGCGTGCGAGCGAAAATTGCGCAGCAGCGTCTGCACGCTGGTCTCGAGCCCGAGTTCCTCGATGTAGAGCGGCCGCAACCGGTCGAGGATGCGACGATTGGTCTGCTGCAGCGCCTCGACCGATCGCATCACCTCTTGCACGGAACTGCCAAGATGTCCCGCCTGCGGTGAGGCGTCGCTCAGTGCGATCGCGCCGGCACGGATGCTGAACAGCAACGGGCCGAGCTCGTCATGCAGCTCGCGGGCGAGATCGCGTCGCTCGTCGTCCTGCAGCGACACCAGGCGATGCAACAGGTCGCGATTGTCCTGGCTCAATTGCGCGAGCGTTGCGGCGAGGGCATTGGCCTCTTCACAGCTTTGGCGGATTTCGGGGGGCCCCGCGACCGGGATCGGGGTCGCATAGTCGCCCCGCCTGATACGCGTGAGACCCGCGGCGAGATCTTGCAGGGGCCGCAGCGCGGATCTTGCGAAGATAAAGGCGATCGTTCCGGTCAACACCATCAGCACGGCGATGAGGCAGGTCAGGGCCAGAAAGCCGACCCATTTCTCGAACAGGTCAGCTGACAGGTCGGGCACGAACACGATGTCGCCAACGCGCCTGCCGTCGATGATCACAGGCGACGCCGCGTCGATCTCAGGGATCACGATCAGGTCTACAAACCATTGCGGCACGCCATGCGCGCCACGCAGGCGGTCCCTGACGGTAGGCGCGGGACCCGCATCCACAGGCCGGAATTGGATATCAGTGGAGGTACCCAAGGAGCTGACGAATGTGTCGAGCATCTTGCGCGGATTGTCTGACGCGCTCAGCGTGCTGTTGAGCGCGACAGCGATGGCCTGGATCGAGCGTCGACCGGGCTCGTTCTCATCCGCCAGCTGGCTGGCCGAGAAGTTCTGGAGCAGCACGCCCCCCATGGTCAGCGCGGCGACAAAGCTCAGGCCGAGGGGAAGGAACAGTTGCGTTCTGAACGGAAGTCGTTGCCACATTAGGTCAATTCTAACGCGCATTGGCGGGATTCTCTCTTTCCATTTGTTCCCGCCAGTCTATGAGTCCCCAAAACAAGAGAGTGCGCGATGCAAGATACAACCAAGCTGGCGACCCGGGTCCTGATCGTCGACGACCACCCCGTAGTGCTGTCAGGTTGTCGCACCCTGTTTGCCTCTGACCATTCGATCCGCATCGAGGAGGCGAGCGACGCCAAATCCGGACACAAGGCCTATATCAGCAAGCGGCCCGATGTCACGGTCATCGACATCAGCCTGCCCGACGTCTCGGGTTTCGAGCTGATGCGCCGGATCCGCAAGGACGATCCGGGCGCCAAGATCATCATGTTCAGCATGAATGACGATCCGGCCTTCGTGGTGCGCGCGGTGGAGCTCGGGGCGCAGGGCTATGTCTCCAAGGGCGACGACCCCCGGATCCTGCTCAAGGCCGTGCGCAAGGTGGTCGCGGGCGACAATTTCATCTCGCCCCAGCTCGCCGAGGCCGTGACCTTCTCGGGCGCTGCGATCAAGGCGAACCCGGCCTCGCAAATGACGCCGCGGGAGCTCGAAATTCTCCGCCTGCTCGGGCGCGGCAACAAGATCGTCGAAGTCGCCGAGGCGCTCGGTATCTCCTACAAGACCGTCGCCAACACCACCTCCCTGCTCAAGCAGAAGCTGGGAGCCAAGAACCATTCCGACCTGATCCGGATCGCGGTGGAAATCGGGATGAACTGACCCGTCAGGGACCGAGCCGGCTGCTCCAGGACGCAGCCGGCTCAGTCATTGGACCGGTCTGCCGTGCATCCGGGCAATGTGTGGACGACGGCGGATACCTTCCGCCGACATAATGGAACGGTGGGGCGTTCGTTCCTTGCCCGTGCGCTGAGTCAGGAAAAAGCGGCAACGAGGCGGGACACCCGGTGCCTCTATCGCCGGCCCTGCGCCAGGCATACCGGGAAAAACTGGAACATTTGGCGCAGCGCGCGGTTTTTCTCCTTGACGATTTCGTGACAGGAAACGATAGCTCGAGCCAACGATTTCAGGGGCAGGCGCCCCAGCGACGAAAACCGGGTCTGCACACATCAACGACAGACCTTCCAAGAGAAGGGCTGCGGCATCGCCGCAGCCCTTTTTCGTTGGGCATGGTGCGGCCCCCCAAAACACTCTATGGTGCCGCAAAGCCTCTGGCTTGGAACTAGGAACACCGTGAAATCAAAGGCTTAAGGCCCGGATTCGAACCGCGCCGGCCTTTGGAGGGCAGTTTGACTCGTTATATCTCGACCCGGGGCGAGGCCCCTGAGCTTGGCTTCTGCGACGTGATGCTGACCGGGCTTGCTCGCGATGGCGGCCTGTATATGCCGGTAACCTGGCCGCAGCTTTCGACCGAGGCCATCGCTGGCTTCTTCGGTCGGCCCTATTGGGAGGTCGCGGTCGACGTGATCCGTCCGTTCGTCGGCGGCGAGATTTCCGATGCCGAGCTCGGGCGCATGGCGAACGAGGCCTATGCCACCTTCCGCCATCCGGCCGTGGTGCCGCTGCGCCAGATGTCGCCGCATCAATTCGTGCTGGAGCTGTTTCACGGTCCGACGCTCGCCTTCAAGGACGTGGCGATGCAGCTGATCTCGCGCCTGATGGACCATGTGCTGGCCAAGCGCGGCCAGCGCACCACCATCGTGGTCGCAACATCAGGCGACACCGGCGGTGCCGCGGTCGAAGCCTTCGCTGGCCTGGAGAATGTCGACCTCATCGTGCTGTTTCCGCACAAGCGCATCTCCGAGGTGCAGCAGCGCATGATGACGACGACGGGCGCCGCCAACGTCCACGCGCTCGCCATCGAGGGCAATTTCGACGACTGCCAGGCGCTCGTGAAGGGGATGTTCAACAACCATCGCTTCCGCGATGCGACCTCGCTGTCCGGCGTCAATTCCATCAACTGGGCGCGCATCGTCGCGCAGGTGGTCTACTACTTCACGTCAGCCGTTGCCGCCGGCGCGCCGGCGCGCGCGGTCGACTTCATCGTGCCGACAGGAAATTTCGGCGATATTTTTGCAGGCTACGTCGCCAAGCGCATGGGCCTTCCGGTGCGCACCCTGCGCATTGCCGCCAACGTCAATGACATCCTCGCGCGCACGCTCAAGACCGGCATCTACGAGGTGCGCGAGGTGCACGCGACAGCATCGCCGTCGATGGATATCCAGATCTCCTCGAATTTCGAGCGGCTGCTGTTCGAGGCAGGCAAGCGCGATGCGACCAGCGTGCGCCGGCTGATGGACTCGCTGAAGCAATCGGGCCGCTTCGTGCTGCCAGATGCGACGCTGGCCGCGATCCGTGAGGAATTCGACGCCGGCCGCGCCGACGAGACCGAGACCGCAGCTGCGATCCGCGCCGCCTGGCGCGAAGCCGGCGAGCTCGTCGATCCCCACACCGCCGTGGCGCTTGCGGTTGCCGATCGCGACACCACCGACACGACCGTGCCCAACATCGTGCTCTCGACCGCGCATCCAGCCAAATTCCCCGACGCGGTGGAGGGCGCCTGTGGCCAGCGGCCGCAGCTGCCGGCCTGGCTCGACGGCCTCATGACCAAGTCAGAACATATGAAGGTGATGAAGAACGATCAGGCCGAGGTGGAGCGGTTCGTGCTGTCGGTCAGCCGCGCCGCAAAACAGGGAGTTGCCGGATGAGCGTCGAGATCTCCAAGCTTGCCTCCGGCCTGACCGTCGTTACCGACAACATGCCGCACCTCGAGACCGCCGCGCTTGGCGTCTGGGCCGGGGTCGGCGGCCGTGACGAGAAGCCGAACGAACACGGCATCTCGCATCTGCTCGAACATATGGCGTTCAAGGGCACCACCGGTCGCTCCTCGCGCGAGATCGTGGAGGAGATCGAGGCGGTCGGCGGCGACCTCAATGCTGGCACCTCGACCGAGACGACGTCCTATTATGCCCGGGTGATGAAGGCCGACGTGCCCCTGGCGCTCGACGTGCTCGCCGACATTCTGGCCAATCCCGCCTTCGAGCCCGAAGAGCTCGAGCGCGAGAAGAACGTCATCGTGCAGGAGATCGGCGCGGCCCAGGACACGCCCGATGACGTCGTGTTCGAACACCTCAACGAGCTCTGCTATCCGGATCAGCCGATGGGCCGCTCGCTGCTCGGCACCGCCAAGACGCTGAAGAGCTTCAATCGCGACTCGCTGCGCAACTACCTCTCGACGCATTACCGCGGCCCGGACATGGTGGTGGCGGCGGCCGGTGCCGTCGATCACAAGCAGGTCGTCGCCGAGGCCGAGAAGCGCTTTGCGAGCTTTGATGCGACGCCGGGCCCGAAGCCGCAGGCAGCTCAGTTCGGCAAGGGCGGCGCCAAAGTCGTGCATCGCGAGCTCGAGCAGGCGCATCTGACGCTGGCCCTGGAGGGCGTGCCGCAGACCGATCTGTCGCTGTTCTCGCTCCAGGTCTTCACCAACATCCTCGGCGGCGGAATGTCGTCGCGGCTGTTCCAGGAGGTGCGCGAGAAGCGCGGCCTCTGCTATTCGATCTACTCCTTCCACGCGCCCTATACCGACACCGGCTTCTTCGGCCTCTACACCGGAACCGATCCGGCCGATGCGCCCGAGATGATGGAAGTCGTGGTCGATATCATGAATGATTCGGTCGAGACCCTGACCGAGGCCGAGATTGCCCGCGCCAAGGCGCAGATGAAGGCGGGCCTGTTGATGGCGCTGGAGAGCTGCTCCTCGCGTGCGGAGCAGCTTGCCCGGCACGTGCTCGCCTACGGGCGCCCGCAGACGGTGCAGGAACTGGTGGCCCGGATCGATGCCGTCAGCGTCGAATCCACCCGCGATGCGGCGCGTGCGCTGCTTTCGCGCAGCCGCCCTGCAGTTGTCGCATTAGGCAGCGGCAGGGGTCTGGACACGGCGGTAGCTTTTGCGGAAGGATTGACCCGGGCGCGCGCCAAGGCGCGGCTGCATTAGGAGCCGCGCACGACGGACCGCCCACCCCGGGAAGCATCACCATGGCTCTGTTTCGCCTGCCATCCAGTGGACCTGCTGCTCTCGCCCCCCGCGGCAACGGCCTGTTGCTGCGCGCACCGCAGATGTCGGACTTCCTGCAATGGGCGCATCTGCGCGAGACCAGCCGCGATTATCTGACGCCGTGGGAACCGATCTGGCCGTCGGACGATCTGACCCGCTCCGGCTTCCGCCGCCGCCTGCGCCGCTATTCCGAGGACATCGCCGCGGACCGCTCCTATCCCTTCTTGATCTTCCGCGAGCTCGATGGCGCCATGGTCGGCGGCATCACGCTGGCCAATGTCCGGCGCGGTATCGTGCAGGCCGGCACCATCGGTTATTGGGTCGGGCAGCCCCACGCCCATCGCGGCTATATGACGGCGGCGCTCCGGGTGCTGCTGCCGACGCTGTTCGGCGAGCTCAATCTGCACCGGGTCGAGGCCGCCTGCATCCCCACCAATGCGCCGTCGATCCGGGTGCTGGAGAAGTGCGGCTTCTCCCGCGAGGGGCTGGCGCGCCGCTATCTCTGCATCAACGGGGTCTGGCAGGACCATCTGCTGTTCGGCCTGCTGCACGAGGATTTCCGCGGCTGAGCCGAGCTGGCCCGCGCGCCGAGGTCACCACTTTTTGCTGCCTTGTTTTCTCGCCTTGGGATCGCCGATTTTGGCGATATAACCCGCACAAGCCGGCCGATCGGCCGGGAAGTTGTTATGGAGTGCTGCCGTTCATGAATGAGCTTCGATCATTGCGGAATGCGCTGCGGCGGGGTCCGGTGATCGCGCTGGCGCTGTCGGTATCGTTGGCGACCATCTCGCCGGTCGCAGCGCAATCGCTGACCGACCGCTTCAAGAGCCTGTTCGGAGGCAAGTCCGACGAGGCTGCGCAGCCGAAGCCTGCGCCGGCACCGGGCCAGCCGGGCGATGACGAAATCGATTGCCCGCAGGTCACGGTGCGCGCCGGGGCGTCCACCTATGGCGTCGGCGCGACCGGGAAGCCGGCCGTCGGCAACGACGTGCGCTTCCAGGCTTCGATCACCAAGATGGCGCGCGAATGCATCCGCAATGGCGGCGAGATCACTGCGCGCATCGGCATCCAGGGCCGCGTCATCGCGGGTCCCGCCGGCGCACCTGCTACGGTCGAGGTCCCCTTGCGTGTCGCGGTCGTACAGGGCGGCGTCGGCGAGAAGGTGATCGCCTCGAAGGCCTACCGCACCACGGTCCAGATGACGGAAGGCGGCAGCGTGCCCTTCACCTTCGTCGCCGAGGACCTGTCCTACCCGGTGCCATCGGCTGCGGTTGCCGATAACTACATCTTCTATGTCGGCTTCGACCCGCAGGCACTGTCGCCCGAGCCGAAGGCACGGAAGAAGAAGTAGGCAGCCGCTATCTCAGCTGTCATGCCCCGCTTGACCGGGGCATCCAGTACGCCGCGGCTTCTCGGTTGAGTCACAATCGTCTCGGAGTACTGGGTCGCCCGATCAAGTCGGGCGATGACAGCTCGTTTGAAGATACAGCAGCCCAACAAAAAAGCCGGCGCTATCAGCGCCGGCTTTTTGATGGATGAGGACGAACCCCTCAGTTCAGCTTCTGGCGAACTTCGGTGATGCCTTTGGTTAGCAAATCGTCGGCGACCTGGCCCTTGACCGATTGCGTCAGGATCGTGGAGGCGGCCTGCACGGCGGCTTCCGCGGCTGCGGCGCGGACATCGGCCACCGCCTGGGCCTCGGCGAGCGCAATCTTGCCCTCCGCGGTCTTGGTGCGGCGGGCGACGAAGTCTTCCACCTTTGCCTTGGCCTCGGCGGCGATGCGCTCGGCTTCGCTCCGGGCGTTGGCGACGATGTCGGCGGCCTCGCGTTCGGCCGAGGCGGTGCGCGCCTCGTAGTCGGCCAGCACCTTGGCGGCTTCCTGCTTGAGACGCGTCGCGTCGTCGAGCTCGGCCTTGATGCGCTCGGCGCGATGGTCGAGCGCAGCCATCGCCTTCTTGAAGACCCCGAGATAGCCGAACACGACCATCAGGATCACGAAGGCGACGGCGACCCAGGTTTCAGGATCGAAGAACATATCGACTAACCCTTCAAGGACGCGTCAACGGCGGCATTGACCGCCGCCGCATCCGGAACGACGCCGGTGAGCTGCTGCACGATGGCGCCCGCCGCATCGGCCGCGATGCCGCGGACGTTGCTCATGGCGGCCGTGCGGGTCGAGGCGATGGTCTTCTCCGCCTCGGCGAGCTTGGCCGCCAGCTGCTCTTCCAGGGCCTTGCGCTCGGCGTCCGCCTGCGCATTCGCCGTGTCGCGGGATTCGTTGCCGATCGCCTGCGCCCGCGAGCGCGCCGAAGCGAGCTCGCCTTCATAGGCCTTCAGCGCCGCCTCGGACTGATCCTTCAGCGTCTGCGCTTCAGCGAGGTCACCCTCGATCTTGTTCTGACGCGCCTCGATCGCACCGCCGACCTTCGGCAGAGCGAGCTTGGACACGATCACGTAAAGCGCGACGAAGAAGATCGCGAGCGACACCAGCTGCGAAGCAAAGGTGCTGCTCTCGAACGGCGGGAAGCCGCCGCCGTGATGACCGCCATCGGCTTCGGTGTGGGCGTCGGTCGCCGGAGCTTTCGCCCCGCCATGACTCTCGGCCATGGAGTACTCCTGTTGCTGTCACGCGCCGCTTCGGATGAAGCGGCGCGGAAGAAGTCGTTCTTTAGAAAACGAACAGCAGAAGCAGCGCGATCAGCAGCGAGAAGATGCCGAGCGCTTCGGTCACGGCGAAGCCGAAGATCAGGTTGCCGAACTGGCCCTGAGCAGCCGACGGATTGCGGACGGCTGCGGCGAGATAGTTGCCGAAGATCACGCCCACGCCGACGCCCGCGCCGCCCATGCCGATGCATGCGATGCCCGCGCCGATAAGTTTTGCTGCTGCCGGATCCATTTTAGACTCCTTGGAAGAAAGATTGGGTTGTGGGTGGAAATTCCCCGGACCGCTCAGTGTCCCGGATGAATGGCGTCGTTGAGGTAGATGCAGGTCAGGATCGCAAACACATAGGCTTGCAGGAACGCGACCAGAATCTCGAGGGCGTAGAGCGCGATCGTGAGCGCCAGCGGCAGCACGCCGCCGACCCAGCCGATGGCGCCGAGCGAGAAGCCGAGCATGGCGACGAAGCCCGCGAACACCTTCAGCGCGATGTGGCCGGCCAGCATGTTGGCGAACAGACGGATGCTGTGCGAGACCGGCCGCAGGAAGAACGACAGGATCTCGATGAACATGACCAGCGGCAGGATGTAGCCCGGGACGCCGTGAGGAACGAAAATCGAGAAGAACTTCAGGCCGTTCTTGGCGACGCCGTAGATCAGCACGGTGAAGAAGACCAAGAGTGCCAGGCCTACCGTGACGATCAGGTGGCTGGAGACCGTGAAGGTGTAGGGGATGATGCCGACCAGGTTCGAGACGCAGATGAACATGAACAGCGAGAAGATCAGCGGGAAGAACTTCATGCCTTCCGCGCCGGCGGTCGAGCGGATGGTCGAGGCGACGAACTCGTAGGAGATTTCGGCGACCGACTGCAGGCGCCCCGGAACCAGCTGCGCGCCGCTGGCGAGCATCAGGAGCGAGATGATGGCGACGGCCACCAGCATGTAGAGCGATGAATTGGTGAAGGCGATCGTCTGATGGCCGATATGGCCGATCGTGAAGAGAGGCTCGATGTTGAACTGGTGGATCGGATCGATTTTCATCGGCGCGGCATCTCTTGGTCTGCCGGACGAGCCGGCGTGTCTCGGTCTGCCGGCCGGGCCGGCCCGCACCGGGGATCCCGGCGCGACAATTCCTCTCCGTGGATCGGATCGGCTTTACGAACCACCGCGCCTGTTTTGACCTGCGCCCGCCGACCTCACCACATTCACCACGCCGGCCACGAAGCCCAGCAGCAGGAACACGATAAATCCGAAAGGCGACGTCGACAGCAAGCGGTCGAAACCCCAGCCAATCCCCGCTCCGACAGCGACACCGGCGACCAACTCGGAGGATAACCGAAAACCAAGCGCCATCGCCGAGGCTCTGGCCGCTCCGTCTCCACCGTCACCTGCGGGTTGCTCGGTCTTGATGTGGCGGTCGCGAAATTCGGACAACCGCTGATCGAGACTTCCGAGCCGTTCGGAAAGCGCAGCTTCCTCGGGCGATCTATCGCGATTTCCATTCCCGCTATGTCCCGTGTCTTGAGCCATGCCACGAAGACCCGAAACGCTGCGGTTGAATGGAAATTACGCCCGCCACCCTCAAAAGCCGCGCGGACCATACTGACCGCACATAATCAAGTCAAGCCAAGTCACGATCGCGTCGTGATCAGCTATATATCTGATTTTATTGGAGATATTGACCTGCGCGCCAGCGCTGCACACAGCGTGACGCCGCACCGCAGCAGCTCTCCGTGCGATCTGCCACTGTCGCCGACATTTCGCCGCGCTCTCGGGATCAAAGGGATGGCCGCCGCCGTTGATTTCGCAGATGCCGTTTTTGACGGCGGATTCGCGGGAGCGGCCGATGCACAGCTGCCCGCCGGGGTATAGAATTCGAGGATGTGCCACCTGCGCAGCGTGGCGGAGAGGGCGATGAGACCGGCGAAATCATCCACAACATCATGGCTTGCGGCAGCAATCGTCGTCGTGACGGCTGTCAATGGCAGCCTGGTTGCCGCGCAATCCGCGCCCGACGGCGAGAATGGCCGCTACACCATGACGCCGATCCCCGAAGGCGTGCTGCGGCTCGACACCCGCACCGGCACGGTCTCGACCTGCACCAAGAACGGCGCCGGCTGGGCCTGCTATGCCGTTCCCGACGAGCGCTCCGCGCTCGATGCCGAGATCGGCCGCCTCCAGGCCGAGGTCGAGAGGCTGAAGGGACAGCTCGCGGCCGGGCCGACCGTCTCGGGCAAGATCGACGAAGCGCTGCCGAAATCCGATCCGCTAAAAAAGGCCGAGCCAAAGGTCGCCGAGGGCGACCGCAAGCTCGAGATTCCGCTGCCGAGCGACCAGGACATGGATCGCATGATGTCGTTCCTGGAAAAGGCCTGGCGACGCCTGATCGACATGGCCAACCGCGTGCAGAAGGACGTGTCGGGGAAGATTTGATACACGACGCGGTGCCGTAGGGTGGGCAAAGCGACTTGTCCGCGTAGCTCGAAGAGCGAAGGCGGAAGCGTGCCCGCGCATTCTTCGTGGTGGAGAGAGAACGTGGGCACGGCGTAAGAACGTCTTTGCCAACCCCACGGCAGCTTTCGAGTTGAGAGAGTTTTGATGACATTGGGCAAATCCATCACACGGTCCGCACCATCGTCGGTGCAAGCCACCACGATCGTATCGTCACTGCTCACCGTGCAGACGCCCGGCAGCGGCTTCACCGATCTCACCAGCGAGGTTGCAAAATTCGTCAACGAGGCCCGCGCCCGCGACGGCGCGCTGACGCTGTTCATCCGCCATACCTCGGCCTCGCTGACGATCCAGGAAAACGCCGATCCGTCCGTGCTGGTCGATCTCACCACCGCGCTGTCACGGCTCGCGCCGGAAAGCGCGCCGTGGACGCACGACACCGAAGGGCCGGATGACATGCCTGCGCATGTGAAGACGATGTTGACGCAGACTTCGCTGCAGGTGCCGGTGATCAACGGCAAGGTCGCGCTCGGCACCTGGCAGGCGATCTACCTGGTCGAGCACCGGGCGCGGCCGCATCGCCGCGAGATCGTGCTGCAATTCATCGGCAGCAATCACTAGAGCTTCCTCAAAAAGAAAACCGGCCGCGGAGCGATCCGCGGCCGGCTTTGTCGAGGTCTTGCGAGGCGCGATCAGGTCTTGGTGATGTCGACGTCCTTCGTCTCGGGGACGAACAGGAAGCCGACCACGGCCGTGATGGCCGCGAACACGACCGGGTACCACAGGCCCGCGTAGATATCGCCGCTCGCTGCGGTGATAGCGAAGGCGGATGCGGGCAGCAGGCCACCGAACCAGCCGTTGCCGATGTGATAGGGCAGCGACATCGAGGTGTAGCGGATGCGGGTCGGGAACAGTTCCACCAGCATCGCCGCGATCGGGCCGTACACCATGGTGACGTAGATCACGAGGATGAACAGCAGGCCGATGATCGCCGACACCTGCGGACGGAAGATGTCGAACGGGTTCGACATCTTGACGATGCCCGCGTCACCCGCCTTCGGATAGCCCGCCGCCTGGGTCGCCGCGGTGATCGCGGGGTTCGACGTCTTGGCGTCCGTGTAGGGCACTTCCTTGTCGTTGACGAGGATCTTCACAGCTCCCGCCGTTCCCGGAACCGTCGTGTACTTCACCGACGATTGGGCGAGGAAGGCGCGAGCCGTGTCGCAAGGCGCCGTAAATTGGCGGGTTCCGACCGGGTTGAAGAGATCGCCGCAACTTGCGGGATCCGCCACCACCTGCACCTTGACCGTCTCATAGGCCTTTTCCAGCGCCGGGTTGGCGTTGGACGAGATCATCTTGAAGATCGGGAACAGGGTCAGTGCACCGATCAGGCAGCCCGACAGGATGATCGGCTTGCGGCCGATCCGGTCGGACAGCGCGCCGAACACCAGGAAGAAGCCGGTGCCGAGCAGCAGCGACCAGGCGATCAGGAGGTTGGCGGTGTAGCCGTCGACCTTCAGGATCGATTGCAGGAAGAACAGCGCGTAGAACTGGCCCGTGTACCAGATCACCGCCTGGCCCATGGTGAGGCCGACCAGCGCCAGGATCACGATCTTGGCGTTGCTCCAGTTGCCGAAAGCTTCGGTCAGCGGCGCCTTGGAGGTCTTGCCCTCCTCCTTCATCTTCTGGAACACCGGCGACTCGTTGAGGCGCAAGCGGATCCAGACGGAAATGCCGAGCAGGAAGACCGAAACCAGGAACGGAATGCGCCAGCCGCCCCAATAGGCGCCCGGAGCGCCGGCAAAGCCAGGTTCGCCGGTCGCAGTGCGGGTGAACAGGATCACCAGCAGCGACAGGAAGAGGCCGAGCGTCGCGGTGGTCTGGATGAACGAGGTGTAATAACCGCGCTTGCCGGGCGGTGCATGCTCGGCGACATAGGTCGCCGCGCCGCCATACTCGCCACCAAGGGCGAGGCCCTGCAGCAGCCGCAGGCCGATCAGGAGGATCGGAGCCGCGATGCCGATCTGCGCGGCACCCGGCAGCAGGCCGACGATGAAGGTCGACATACCCATGATGAGGATGGTGACGAGGAAGGTGTATTTGCGACCGACAATGTCGCCGATGCGGCCGAACACGATCGCGCCGAACGGACGGACGAGGAAGCCCGCTGCGAAGGCCAGCAGCGCGAAGATGTCGCGCGTGGCCTGGTCGAACATCGGCTTGCCGTCGGCGCCGGCGATAGTGAAGAACTGCGTGCCGACGATGCCGGCCAGCGAACCGTAGAGGTAGAAGTCGTACCACTCGAAGACCGTACCCAGCGATGATGCGAGGATGACGAACCTCTCATCCTTCGTCATGCCGGTCGACCGAGCCGACGTTGCAGCCATTGTGGACATCGTGAATGCGCTCCCCGAATCTCGTTTCCTCGCGTCCCGGCTGTCCGGGCATGCCGGATCAACCCAGGTCTTGCCCCCAAGGTAACATCGGCGTGAAACAGGCCCCAATACGACTTTCGGCCTTGCGCACTGACATCCAACTGATGGTGCGGATTTATAGTGCCGCGGGGTGGCAGGCGGCTTGCGGATTAACCCCCTTCCGGCAAAGGAATAATGTGCCCTTGCATGCCACGGCCGGTCGGGGAAGAATTGACCGTCGCGCCTGACGGGATTACTGGCGCTGATGTGAACGATAGCAAGAGATCGATGAACGCTCCCTCCACCCATCTCGTCATTGCCGATGACCATCCGCTGTTCCGTGATGCGCTGCGGCAGGCGGTGGCCGGTGTCCTCTCGACGGCGAAGATCGACGAGGCCGGATCGTTCGAGGATCTGACGAAACTCCTGGAACAGACCTCCGACGTCGACCTGGTCCTGCTCGACCTCTCGATGCCCGGGATCTCCGGTTTCTCCGGCCTGATCTATCTGCGCGCGCAATATCCGGCGATCCCGGTGGTGATCGTCTCGGCCTCCGACGACAGTGGCACGATCCGCCGCTCGCTCGATTTCGGCGCCTCCGGCTTCATCCCCAAGCGATTCGGCGTCGAGACCCTGCGCGACGCCATCCTCAAGGTGATGGAGGGCGACGTCTGGGTTCCCGCCGACACGGATCTATCGGCCGCTGCCGACCCCGACATGACCAAGCTGCGCGACCGCCTGGTGACCCTGACGCCGCAGCAGGTGCGGGTGCTGATGATGCTGTCGGAGGGGCTCCTCAACAAGCAGATCGCCTACGAACTCGGCGTCTCCGAGGCGACCATCAAGGCCCATGTCTCGGCGATCCTGCAAAAGCTCGGCGTCGAGAGCCGGACCCAGGCCGTGATCGCCGCCGCCAAGATCGCCGGCGGCCAGTGGAAGCAGGGCACGCCGACGGGGTAGGCACTTAGCTCGCAGCCCGGATGGAGCGCAGCTCACTCCGCGCGAGGCAGGCCTTCCAAAATCTCGTTGGCCGCCTTGATATCCGCCGTCTCGGAGCCTTCCGCGAAATCATGAAGCGCGGCTTCCAGCAATCGCTTGGCGTCGTCGCGGTCGGTCAGCGCCGCCAGATCGATCGCCGCGCGCAGCTCCCAGGCTTTCGCTCCCGTGCAGCGGCTCAGCTCCAACGCTTCCCTGATCTGGCGTTCCGCGTCCGCGACCTTCGGCTGCGGCAGCGACAGCAGGACCCTGCCCTTCATCCGCAACAGCTCGGGCATGTACAGATGATCGCCGCTCTGTTCGACAAGCCCGATCGCCTCGTCGATCAACCGCGCGGCCTGCTCGATCTGTCCGAGCGCGAGATGGCCGTGCACGAGCGCGATGTTGAAGGTCGTGGTCAGCAGCTCGTAGCCGGACTCATGCAGCTCTTGCAGCGATTGCTGGATCGTCGCGACGCCGCTGTTCGCATCGCCTCGCCGGATCGCAAGCTCGCCTTTGACGCCTCTGCCGACCGCGAGATACGGCCCCATCGAGCGCGACTCGGCGTGCGCGATGAAGTGGTCGATGTTCGCATCGGCGGCATCGAGGTCACCGCTCCAGAGATCGATCGAGACCGCCCAGATCAACGCAATACACAGCGTGATCGGATGATCCATCTGCGCTGCCTCGTTGACCGTCTGCTGCGCGAGCTGCCGGGCCTGCGCAGGTCTACCCTGCAACCACAATTCGCGCGCCAGCGAGATGCCGGCGCGGTTGCGGTGGTCGAAACCATAGACCGTGCTGATCCGCTCCGTGCCGGGGCCGCGCCAGGCGGCCTCCAGCATCGTCATTGCGTCGCGATGTTCGCCGCCGAGATGCAGCGACACACCGAGCAGCGATTGGGCGAGGGAGAGCGAGGTCGCATCTTCAAGCGCTTCGGCGACGACGAGACTGCGTTGCGCGTATCCGAGCGCAGCCTCGAACCGGCCAATCCGCTCGTGGAAGATGTGCATGCGGCCGAGCAATTGGAGCTGGTTCGGCGCATCGCCAAGCGTGTCCGCAATGGCAAGCGCCCGCGTCAGTGCGCCGCGCGCGGCCTCGCTGCCACCGCGGGTGAACATCAGCGTCAATCCGAGTGCGGCCTGAAGATGCATCTCCTCAGTGCTGCTGCGCGAGGCGGAATCGATCGCCAGCAGCGCCCGCTCGGACCAGCGCCGGCATTCGGTCAGTAGCGACATGGCCAGGAAAATGGGCGCTGCCGCGGCGGCAAGCGCAATGCCAATGCCTATATTGCCGGTGGGGCCGAAACACCAGTCGAGCGCGGCGCGCACGTTGTGAAGCGCCGAGAAATGGATGGCGCGCTCGTCGGCACTCGGCACCGTCGCCCATGTGGTGCCGGCCTGCTGCAGCCATCGCCGGTAGTAGGTGGCGTGGCGCGCGGCGAGGGCCGATCCGTCGCCGGCGATACCCAAGAGATAGGCGCGCGTGGTATCGAGCAGGCGATAGCGCATCATCGCGCCGATGGGACGCGGCGCGACCATCGATTTGGCGACGAGACTGTCGATCGCGTCGAACAGAAGCGAGCGGTCGACCTGCTCGTCGGGCACGATGTCGAGCGCGGCGTCGATGGTGAAATGGCCGGCGAACACCGCAAGCCGGCGCAGCACCAGGCGTTCGTGTTCGGACAGCAGCTCGTAGCTCCAGTCCAGCGTCGCCTGCAACGTCTTCTGCCGCGGCGGCGCGGTTCGCTGACCTTGCCAGAGCAGATTGAGCCGCTCGTCGAGCAGCGTCGCGGTCTGCTCCAGGCCATAGGCTTCGACGCGCCCCGCTGCGAGCTCGATCGCGAGTGCCATGCCGTCGAGCTTGCGGCAGATGCCGGCAGCGATGGCCGCATTGGAATCGTCGAGCGCGATCCGGGCGCCGCTCGCTTGCGCGCGTTCAAGGAACAGTTCGAGGGCAGGATAGGTGCGGGCCGCCGCGGCCGTCAGTCTGGAATCATCAGGGGGAACGCCGAGCGGCGCCAGCCGGTAGACCTGCTCGCCCTCGACGCGCAGCGCCTCGCGGCTCGTCGCCAGAATGTGGACTTGCGGAGCGGCCTGAAAGATCTCCCCAGCGAGTGCGGCCGCCGCGGCGATGACATGCTCGCAATTGTCCAGGACCAGCAGCATCCTCTTGTCGTGCAGATGCGCCAGCAAGGCCGGCATCGGGTCGTCGGTCTGATCGGGCAGTCCGAGCATCAGCAGCAGCGAGGTGATCACGAGATCAGGATCGCTCAGCGCGGCAAGATCAACGAAATGTGCGGCCCCGTCGAAGGTCGCGAGCAGATCATGCGCAATCGCGACGGCAACGGCGGTCTTGCCGACGCCGCCCGGCCCCACGATCGTGACGAAGCGGGATGTGATGAGCTTGTCGGACACAGTGGCGATCGCGTCTGAACGTCCGACCATCCGTTGCAACCGATTGGGTAGTTTTACGGGGGGCAATTCCACGCGCGATGCCGTGCGCGGCTCTGCTTGACCACCGGCCTGCGAGATCGGCGCCACGAAGCAATAGCCGCGGCCGGACAGCGTCGTGATGTAGCGCGCGCCGTCCTTGCCGTCGCCGAGCGCCTTGCGCAGCGCTGCAATGTGGAAGCGGAGATTGGATTCCTCGACGGCCATGCCCGGCCAGACCAGGCCCATCAGGTCCCACTTGCTGACCACCTCGTTCGGCCGCGACATCAAGGCGATCAGCGTATCGAAGCTCTTGGCGCCCAGCGGCAGCATGACGCCGTCGCGCGTTACCAGCCGCTCATGCGGCGTCACGGTGAATGGTCCGAACGAGAGTGTTGCTGCTGAAGGCCCGACCGGTTCGGTCATCACGAAATCTTGCTCATTTGCAGAACCGGATAGCCAGCCCGCCGCGATCCCGCAAGGCCGGCCTTGCAGCGGCATCAGGCCGCGTTGCAGGTCTTACAGCGGGTTCCGTGCCGACCTCACAACATCTCACAATTCCAAACGGGCGCCCCGCGTAACGCGCTGCTAGTCAGTCGCGTAACAACGAGGAGGCTTGATCATGAGCCAAACGGAAAAACTGCTCTACACGGCGCGGACCCGCACCACTGGCGGGCGTCAGGACGGCATGTCCCGCAGTTCTGATGGCCGTCTCGATATACGGCTGTCGCCGCCGGGCGGCGCGGGCATCGGCACAAATCCCGAGCAATTGTTCGCCGCCGGCTGGTCCGCCTGTTTCGAAGGCGCCATGACGATCGCAGCCCGCAAGCGGAAAATCGTGCTTCCAAGCAAAAGCGCGATCGATGCCGAAATCGATCTCGTCGTCGATGAAGGCGCCTACGCGCTGCGAGCGCGCCTTGGTGTCAGCCTGCCGGGGCTCGATCGCGACGTCGCGCGCGATCTCATCGATGAGGCACACCAGACCTGTCCCTATTCCAAGGCCGTTCGCGGCAACATCGACGTGACAGTCGAGCTGATCTGACAATTTCGCCAACCATCAGGAAGGTATCCGACCATGACACAGATTATCGACCAGCACCGCCGCCAGTTCCTCGGGGTCGCGGCCGGGACCGTCGCCCTCGGTCTCGGCGTGATCGACCTCGCGCGCGCCGAAACCGAGGCGCCGCGATCCCAGGCAAGCAACGCGTCCTTCGGCACGATCAAGCAGATCCATGCCGGCGTCCTCGATGTCGGCTATGCGGAAGCTGGTCCCGCGACCGGCCCGGTCGCGATCCTGCTCCACGGCTGGCCCTACGACATTCACAGCTTCGTCGATGTCGCGCCGATCCTGGCGCAGGCCGGCTATCGCGTCATCATTCCTTACCTGCGTGGCTATGGCTCGACGAACTTCCTCTCCAGCGAGACGCCGCGCAACGGCGAGCCGGGCGCGCTGGCCTCAGATATCATCGCGCTGATGGATGCGCTCGACATCAAGAAGGCCGTCCTCGCCGGCTTCGATTGGGGCGCGCGCACCTGCGATATCATTGCGGCGCTGTGGCCGGAGCGTTGCCGCGCGCTGGTATCGGTCAGCGGCTATCTGATCTCCAGCCAGGCCTCGGGAAGCGCGCCGCTGCCGCCGGCGGCGGAACTGCAATGGTGGTACCAGTTCTATTTCGCGACCGAGCGCGGCCGCGCCGGCTACGAGAAGTACACGCATGACTTCGCCAAGCTGATCTGGAAGCTGGCCTCGCCGCAATGGAAGTTCGACGACGCCACCTTCGATCGCAGCGCCAAGGCCTTTGAGAACAAGGATCACGTCGCGATCTCGATCCACAATTATCGCTGGCGACTCGGACTTGCCCAGGGCGAGGCGAAGTACGAGGAGATCGAAAAGAAGCTCGCTTCTGCTCCCATCATCAACGTGCCGACGATTACGATGGAAGGCGATGCCAACGGCGCGCCGCATCCCGACCCCAGCGCCTACGCCAAGAAGTTTTCTGGCCGCTACGACTATCGCCTGATCACCGGCGGCATCGGTCACAATCTGCCGCAGGAAGCGCCGCAGGCTTTCGCCAAGGCCGTCATCGATGCCGACGGCGGCGCCTGACCACGCGCTTGATGCCTCGGTCCAGCGCAGCTGGACCGAGGATAGATCTCAATTCGAAGAAAAATCATGCCGTCCATCGAATCTGAAAAGAAAAGATCCTTCACGATCGCGGTCATCACGCTGGCCGTGCTCCTGCTCGTCGTTCTCCTGGCATGCACGCCGTATCTGGTCTCGATTGCGCTCGCCGAAAGCCCGGATGCGGCGGATGCGTCGCCGATCTTCGGCGTCACGATTCCCGTAAACTACAAGCAATGGGAGCTGATCGCGCCAGCCGAGGAGGCCGCGCCGCTCGACGAACTGCGCGCCGTCGTCGGCAACCAGACCGCCGTCGATGCCTATCAGAGCGGCAAGCTTCCATTCCCTGACGGCACCATCCTGGTGAAGCGCGCCTGGAAGCGCACGCAGTCCGGCGACTTTGCATCCGCGACCATTCCCGGCGCCGCCACCACGGTCCAGGTCATGGTCAAGGATTCCAAAAGATATGCCGCGACTGGCGGCTGGGGCTATGGCCGCTTCGTCAACGGCAAGCCGGTCGACGAGGCGCAGCACCGCACCTGCTTTGCCTGCCATGAGGCCCGCGCCAAGGGCCATGACTACGTCTTCACGCGGCTCGCGCCCTGAATGGGAAGATCAGTGGAAGATGCTCTATTCCGCTGCCACCATCTGCTGCGTCCGCCACTGTCCGAGCAGGGCGCGCAGCGAGGCCGGCTTCACTGGCTTGTTCAGCACCGCGATCTTCTCGTCGCGCGCCGCGCTCTGCACGGCGGGGCTGCGATCTGCGGTGATCAGGATCGCCGGGATGGCGTCGCCGAAGCGGCGGCGGATCTCGCGGATGGCGGCGATACCGTTGCCGCGGTCGAGGTGATAGTCGACGAGCAGCCCGGTCACACGCTTGCCGGCGCTCTCGATCGCAGCAATCGCGCCTTCGGGATCGGCGACCGCGATCACCTCGGCGTCCCAGGCCTTCAGCAGCGTCCGCATGCCATCGAGAATCGCCGCATCGTTCTCGATGCAGACGATCAGCGCGCCCGAGATCGGCGTGCGCGCCAGTGGCGTCGCGCTCGTCACTGCCGCTGTGAGCGTCACCGCCTTGGCTGTCGGCACCGTCACGGAGAACAGCGAGCCGCCGCTCTTATTGGCGTTGATGGCGATGCTGTGGCCCAGCACGCGCGCCAGCCGCTCGACGATCGAGAGTCCCAGTCCGAGGCCGCGCGCGATCCGCGCGCCCTGCTCGAGACGGTGGAATTCCTTGAAGATCTCGCTGCGCTTCGCCGCGGGGATGCCGACGCCGGTGTCGTAGACGTTGATCATGAGGGAGGCGCCGCGGCGGCGGCAGCCGACCAGCACGCGCCCGCGCGGGGTGTATTTGATCGCGTTCGAGATCAGGTTCTGCAACAGCCGCCGCAGCAGCAACCGGTCCGACTCGACCGGCAGCGAGCAGGGCACGAAGGTGAGATCGAGGCCCTTGGCGCGCGCGATCGGGGCGAACTCGATTTCCAGCGAGCGCATCAGATCGGCCATCTTGAAGCTCGAGATCGAGGTTGCCATCGCGCCGGCATCGAGCCGGGAGATGTCGAGCAGCGCGCCGAGGATTTCCTCGATGGCCTGCAGCGATTCGTCGATATTCTCGACCAGCCGCGTCTCCTCGCCGCTATGCTGGCGTTCGACCAGGCTCGTGACATAGAGCCGCGCCGCGTTCAGTGGCTGGAGAATGTCGTGGCTGGCCGCCGCGAGGAAGCGCGTCTTGGAGATGCTGGCGTCCTCGGCCGTACTCTTGGCCTGCGCCAGCTCCGTGTTCAGGCGGGTCAGCTCCTCGGTGCGGTCGCGCACGCGCTTTTCCAGCGTTGCATTGGCGCGCTCCAGCGCTTCCGCCGCCTCGAAGGTCGGCGTGACGTCGGTGAAGGTGATGACGAAGCCGCCGCCGGGCATCCGGTTGGTGAGCACCTCGATCACCATGTGTCGCTCCGGCAGGCGCTCGAGATAGGGCTCGCTGTCGGTGGTGTAGGCCACAAGCCGTTGCTCGATCATCGCCTCGCGACCGGCCTGATCGGCGGGATCGCTCACGCCCATGAATTCCAGGATTTCGCGCAGCGGCGTGCCGAATTGGATGAAATGCGGGGGCACGTTGAGGAGGTCGCCGAACTGCCTGTTGGAGCAGATCAGTTGCAGATCGGCGTCGAACACCGCGATGCCCTGGCGCACATGGTTGAGCGCGGTCTGAAGGATCTCGCGGTTGAAATGCAGCGCCGCATGGGAATCGTCGAGCAATTTTAGCGCGGCTTTCGCGGACACGGTTCGCTTGCGCAGCAGAAGCGACATCACGAGGCGCGAGGACGCGGCCCCGATCGACGAGGCGATCAGGTGCTCGGCGTGCTGCAGCAGCTCGAAATCAGCGGGCGCTCCGGACTCCAGCCGCATATTGCGCCGCGCCGAGAAGGCTTCGAACGAGTGCTGGGCGCGCTCAGGCCCGAGATATTGCGCGACCGTGGCCTGGATGTCCTGCACGGTGATGGTGGTGCGCCAGCGGCGGAAATTCGGGGCGATCGGCGCGAGCGTATTGGGCACGAACAGATCGGCCTGCACCAGCTCGATGGAGGAGGGCTGCCGGGCCAGCGACAGCAGCACGTAAGTCAGAATATTGAGCGAGAGCGACCAGACCACGCCGTGCATCAACGGCGGCAGGTCGGCGCCGAACAGCGCCTGCGGCCGCAGCGCCTCGATGCCGAAGGGGCCGTGCTGGAGCAGCAACAGGCCTGCTGTCGAAGTATCCATGAAGCTCGGCAGGAATAGCGTGTAGAGCCAGACGGCGAAGCCGATCAGCATGCCGCCGATCGCACCGCGCGCGGTCGCCCGCCGCCACAACAATCCCCCGAAAAAGGCGGGCGCGAGCTGCGCGATGGCGGCAAAGGACAACAGGCCGATCGCCGCGAGCTGGGCGTTGCCGAGCGCGCGATAGTAGAAATAGGCCATCACCATGATGGCGAAGATCGCAAGTCGCCGCGAGCGCAGCAGGAAGTCGCCGAAATCGGTGGCGCCTGTGCGCCCCTCGGGCCGGCGTTGCAGCACCAGCGGCACCACGAGGTCGTTCGAAACCATGATCGAGAGCGCGACACATTCGACGATCACCATCGCGGTGGCCGCCGACAGGCCGCCGACGAACACGGCGACGCTGAGCAGTCCAGCACCGCCTTCCATCGGAAGCGCCAGCACGTACATGTCGGGGTCGACCGCGCCGAACGGGAAGGTGATGAGGCCGGCGAGCGCGATCGGGATCACGAACACATTGATGGCGACGAGATAGAGCGGGAACAGCCAGCGGGCGCGGCTGACCTCGGCATCGCTGGAGTTCTCGACGACGCTGACGTGAAACTGCCGCGGCAGCAGCATGATCGCGCACAGCGACAGCAGCGTCATCGTCAGGAAGTTGCCGATGGATGGCGAATAGTCGATGACGCGCACCGCCTCCGGCGTCTTCATCGCGCGCTCGATCAATTCGTGCGGCGAGAACATCCAGAAGGTGACGAAGATGCCGGCGGTCAGGAAGGCAGCGAGCTTGATGGTGGACTCGGTCGCAACCGCCAGCATCAGGCCATGCTGATGCTCGGTGGCGTCGGTCTGCCTTGTGCCGAACAGCACCGCGAACGCCGCCATCGCCAACGTCACCATCAACGCGATGTCACCGAGGATCGGGATGTGGGAGAACGCCTGGTCCTCGCTCAGGATGACTTCGAGCGAGGAGGCCACCGCCTTGAGCTGCAGCGCGATGTAGGGCACCGAGCCGATGATCGCGATCAGCGCCACCGTTGCCGCCACCGCCTGGCTCTTGCCGTAACGCGCGCCGATGAAGTCGGCGATCGAGGTGATGTTGTGCGCCTTCGCAAGCTGGATCACGCGGCGCAAGACACCGGCGCCGAGGCCGATCATCAGGATCGGGCCGACATAAATGGCGAGGAAGTCGGTCGAGGTGCGGGTGGCAAAGCCGACCGAGCCGAAGAAGGTCCAGGAGGTGCAATAGATCGCCAGCGATAGCGGATAGATCAGCCCGGACGCGCGGCCGGGCTTAGCCGACGAGCGGCGGTCGCCATGGCTCGCCACCAGGAACAGGAAGCCGATATAGCCGAAGGCGGCGGCAATCACGCCCCAATCGTGCAGCATGGCGAGCGTGCGTCTCCCATGGCGCGGTAGCGCCCGATCTCATTTTCCCAGCAAATCTAGCGCGTTGGCGGGGTGGAGGCGACAGCGAAATGTCTGATGGCGGCGGGGAACTGGGGTTGTCGTTAAGGTGCAAACCCCATCGTCGTCCTGGCCTAGTGCGCAATTGTGCACTAGGCCAGGACGACGATCACTCCGCCGCCAGCGACCTTTCGCTCAGCGGCAGCCCGAGGCGGTCCCACACCTGCAACAGCGCTTCGGCGAGCTGATCGATCAGGCCGTCGTCGTGATAGGGCGAGGGCGTGATACGCAGGCGCTCGGTGCCCTTGGCGACGGTCGGATAGTTGATCGGCTGGATGTAGATGCCATGGTCCTCGAGCAGCATGTCCGAGGCCTGCTTGCACTTCTCGGGATCGCCGACGAACAGTGGCACGATGTGGGTGTCGTTCGACATCACCGGGAGACCCGCGGCATTGAGGATCGCCTTGACGCGAGCGGCGCGGTCCTGATGGCGCTCGCGCTCCCAGCTCGAGGTCTTCAGATGCTTGATGGCGGCTGTCGCGGCCGAGCAGATCGCCGGCGGCAGCGCGGTGGTGAAGATGAAGCCCGGCGCATAGGAGCGCACGGCGTCGATGATATGGCCGTTGCCGGCGATGTAGCCGCCGAGGCAGCCGAACGCTTTCGCGAGCGTGCCTTCGAGAATGTCGATGCGATGCATGACGCCGTCGCGCTCGGCAATGCCGCCGCCGCGCGGGCCGTACATGCCGACGGCATGGACCTCGTCGACATAGGTCATCGCATTGTATTTTTCGGCGAGGTCGCAGACTTTGGCGAGCGGGGCGACGTCGCCGTCCATCGAGTAAAGGCTCTCGCAGGCGATCAGCTTCGGCCGGCTCTCGCCCGCGGCCTTCAACTTCGCTTCGAGATCGGCGAGGTCGTTGTGGCGGAACACGACCCGCTCGCAGCCCGACTGGCGGATGCCTTCGATCATCGAATTGTGGTTGAGCTCATCGGAGAGGATGAGACAGTTCGGAATCAGCTTCGCAATGGTGGCGATGCCGGTCTGGTTCGAGACATAGCCCGAGGTGAACAGCAACGCGGCTTCCTTGCCATGGAGGTCGGCGAGTTCGGCCTCGAGCTGTACCAGCGGATGATGCGTACCGGCGATGTTGCGGGTGCCGCCCGCGCCGGTGCCGACGCGGGTCGCGGTCTCGACCATGGCGCCGACCACTTTCGGGTGCTGGCCCATGCCGAGGTAATCGTTGGAGCACCAGATCACGACGTCGCGCTTGCCCTTCGGCGAGTGCCAGACCGCATGAGGGAACCGGCCGGCGGTGCGCTCCAGATCGGCGAACACGCGGTAGCGGCGCTCGGTATGGAGGCGATCCAGGGCGGAATTGAAGAATTCAGCGTAATCCATCGGTGCAACCTGAGACGGAACTGACCAAAAGGGCGCATATTCCTTAGAGCTTTTCCAGCTCTCATGTCTATGCGCTATCCCACATTTGGCCGTGAGGGGCCTTTGGGCAAAATGCCCTATCGTGCGATTTGAAATTTGATCCGGATCAAGTTGGCGCGAGCTGCAATGTTGCCCTGCACCATGCGCCTGGGCGTGGCTAGCCGGCCCTGGCCTTCTTGCGCGGCTCGGCACGCGTGTCCTTGACGACAAAAGGCTTCAGCCAATCCGAATTGCGCAAGGCATGCGCCACGCAATCGTGGATGTGGGTGTGCAGCACCTCGTTCGCGCCTTTGGCGTCGCGCTTCAACGCCAGCTCCTTCAGCTCGCGATGCTCGGCCGCAGCCATCTCGCCGCGGAATACGACGGCGATCATCTGGTAGCGCAGATAGCGGTCATAGACCCCGGCATGCGCATCGAGCAGCACCTTCGAACCGCAGGCCGCGACGAGTGCGCGGTGAAACTGGAAATCGCACTGCTTCCAGCTCTCGGCGTCGGATCGCTCACCGGACAGCAGCAACCGCTCCATCGCCGCGAGCTTGTGATGCGCCGAGACGATATGTGCCTCCCAGTCGAGATCACCGGCCGCGAACGACTTCTCGATCATGTGGCTTTCGAGCAGCTCACGCAGCTCGGCGATCTCCTGGAATTCGGCGGCCGAGATCGGCGCGACCTCGAAGCCGCGCTGGCCTTCGGCCACGACGAATCCTTCCGAGCACAGCCGGTTCAGCGTCTCGCGCAGCGTCGAGATGCTGGTGCCGTAGGCGCTGCTCATTCGCTCGAGCTTCAGCTTCTGACCGGGTGTCAGCTTGCCGAAGATCAGATCGGTGCGGATGCGGCGATAGGCGCTATCGCCCACCGTCTCGGCGGTCGTGTCGGGAAGGGTATCCATGCCTGATCCTAGCGCGTCGGGCGTGCTTTTTCACAAATTTCGTAACTTTATCAAGCGTTTCTTATAATATCATACAATATAAAAAATATCGGTTGATTTATAATTCGTCATATAACACCTTCTTGCCCCAAGAACGAGATCATCAGGGGAGGGCGGCGATGCGTGTTCGGTTTAAAAGTCTGGCTTGGCTGGCGGCGGTCGGCGCGATCGTCCTGGATGCGATCGTCCTGGGCGCGATGGGGCCGGCGTCGGCGCAGGCCATTCAGGAGCGCACCATCCGCTGGGGGCACCTCAACAACACCGACCATCCCGTCAGCAAAGGCGTGCAGAAGTTCGCCGAGATTGTCGCGGCCAAGAGCGGCGGCAAGATCAAGGTGCGCGAGTATCCGGCCAATCAGCTCGGCAGCGAAATGCAGCAGCAATCCGCGCTGCGCGCCGGCACCCAGGAGATGCAGTCGCCAGCGACGACGTCGCTGGTCGGCATCGTCAAGGACTATGGCCTGATCGATTTCCCCTTCATCGTCTCGACGCCGCAGCAGGCTGATGCGCTGCTCGACGGTCCGCTCGGCGCGGCACTGCTCGCCAAGCTGCCGGAGAAGGGGCTGGTCGGCCTCGCATATTGGGATCTCGGTTTTCGCAACGTCACCAACAGCAAGCGCGCCATCACCAGGGGCGAGGACCTCAGCGGCATCAAGATCCGCGTGATCCCCAACCCGGTGTATCTGGAGACCTTCAAGGCCTTCAACGCCAACCCGGTACCGATGAGCTTTTCGGAGCTCTACAGCGCGCTGGAGACAAGCACCGTTGATGGCCAGGAGAATCCGTTCTCGGTGATCCTGTCGAACAAATTCTACGAGGTGCAGAAATATCTCAGCGTCACCAATCACACCTATTCGACCAACATCATCCTGATCTCCAAGAAATTCTGGGACGGGCTCTCGCCCGACGAGCAGAAGATCCTGCAGGACGCCGCCATCGAGGCGCGCGACTATCAGCGCAAGCTCAGCCGCGAGCAGGCCAGCGCCGCGATCGACGAACTCAAGGCCAAGGGCATGGCGGTCAACGAGATCGCACCTGCGGAACTCGACCGGATGCGGGAAAAGACCAAGCCGATCGCGGAAAAATTCTCCGCCGACTATGACCCTGCGATCGTCAAGCTGTTCAACAGCGAGCTCGACCGCGTGCACGCGCTAAAGCCCTGAGCGGTTGCGCAGCGGGTCGGAGATCATGAAAACGATCGTCAAAGCCTATTTTTGGCTGCTGCGCGCGGTGATCGCCATGCTGCTCGCCGCCATGGTGGTGCTGGTGTTCGGCAATGTCGTGCTGCGCTACGGCTTCAATTCCGGCATCGCCATCTCGGAAGAGCTGTCGCGCTGGCTGTTCGTCTGGATGGTGTTTCTGGGCGCGATCATCGGGATGAAGGAGCACGCCCATCTCGGCGTCGACAGTCTCGTCAAAGTGCTGCCGCCGCTCGGCCGCAAGGTCTGCTACGGCCTCAGCCATGCACTGATGCTCTACGCCTCTGTGCTGCTGACGGAAGGCTCCTGGAAGCAGATGGTGCTGAACTGGGACACGGTAGCGCCGGCCTCGGGCCTTTCGGTCGGCCTGTTCTATGCCGCCGGCATCGTGTTCGGTGCCTCCTGCTCTGCGATCATCTTCTACGAGCTCTACCGGCTCGTGACCGGGCAAATCGCCGATGCCGATCTCATCGCCGTCAGCGAGTCCGAGGAGCTTCCGCATTCTTCTGACGCCGCGAGCGGAAAGCTAAAGGCATGACCGTCGCCGTCTTCACCTTCTCGCTGCTGGGCGCCATGGCGCTCGGCATGCCGATCGCGTTCGCGCTGATCATCTGCGGCATCGCGCTGATGACGTATCTGGCGATGTTCGATTCCCAGATCATCGCGCAGAACGTCATCAACGGCGTCGATTCCTTTCCGCTGATGGCGGTGCCGTTCTTCATCCTCGCCGGCGAGGTCATGAACACCGGCGGGCTGGCGCGCCGCATCCTCAACTTCGCGATCGCGCTGGTCGGCCATTTCCGCGGCGGGCTCGGTTATGTCGCGATCCTGACGTCCTGCATCCTGGCTTCGCTGTCGGGCTCCGCGGTCGCCGATGCCGCGGCGCTCGGTGCGCTGCTGGTGCCGATGATGGCCGCCGCCGGCCATAACCGCGCCAGTGCCGCCGGCCTCGTCGCGGCCGGCGGCATCATCGCGCCTGTCATCCCGCCGTCGATCGGCTTCGTCATCTTCGGGGTCGCCGCCAATGTCTCGATCTCGAAGCTGTTCCTGGCCGGCATCCTGCCGGGCCTGCTGCTTGGCGTCGGCCTGTGCTTTGCCTGGTGGTGGGTGGTGCGCAAGGAGAACCCGGCGCGCCTGCCGCGCAAGAGCCTCGCCGAGATCTGGCGCGCGCTGATCGACGGCTTCTGGGCCCTGATGCTGCCGATGATCATCGTCTTCGGCCTGCGCTTCGGCATCTTCACGCCGACGGAAGCCGCGGTCGTCGTCGCAGTCTATTCGCTTGTCGTGGCGATGGGCGTCTATCGGGAGCTCAAGCCGGCACAACTGCCGGCACTGCTGGTCTCGACCGCACAGACCACGGCCGTGGTGATGTTCCTCGTCGCGGCCGCGCTGGTCTCGTCCTGGCTGATCACGGTCGCCGAGATCTCCGACCAGATCGTGGCATTGGCAAAACCGTTCGCAGGCAACCAGACGCTCCTCACTATCGTTCTGATGATCATCGTCGTGATCGTCGGCACTGCGCTCGACATGACGCCGACGATCCTGATCCTGACGCCGATCCTGATGCCCATCGTCAAGCAGGCCGGTATCGACCCGGTCTATTTCGGCGTGCTCTTCATCATCAACAACGCGATCGGCCTGATCACGCCGCCGGTCGGCGTCGTGCTCAACGTTGTCTGCGGCGTCTCCCGGGTGTCGATGGACGATCTGATCCGCGGCGTCTGGCCGTTCATGATCGCGCAGCTGGTCGTGCTAGCCTTGCTGACGCTGTTTCCCGTTCTCGTCGTCGGACCTGCAAAATGGTTCGGCGGCTAACTCTCTGGAAGGACCCGACCATGAAGCGCGTGATGATTCTCAACGGTCCCAACCTGAACATGCTCGGCATCCGCGAGCCGCACATCTACGGCACCACGACGCTCGCAGAGGTCAATGCGAGCTGCGAGGAGATCGCCGCAAAACTCGGGCTCAGGCTTGCCTTTCACCAGTCCAACCATGAGGGCGTGCTGGTCGATCTGATCCAGTCGGCGCGGCAGGATGCCGACGCGATCGTGATCAACCCGGCCGGTCTGTCCTTTACCTCTGTCTCGATCATGGACGCGATCAAGACGTTCGAAGGCCCGGTGCTGGAAGTCCACATCTCCAACATCCACGCCCGCGACGAATATCATCGCCACTCCAAGATCTCGTTCGTGGCAACGGGCGTGATCTGCGGGCTGGGGCCGTTCGGCTACATCGCGGCGCTGCACGCGATCGCGAATATGAAGTGAGTTGCTTCTACAAACTCGTGACCACTCACGTCGTCCTGAACTGTAGCACGCCGTCCTTGGTTTCGGCCGTCAGCCGGCCCTCGACGATCATGTAGTTGACGTGGGCGACGAGCTCGCCGGCGGCAAAGCCCATCTGGTGCTCGTCCAGCACGTGCTTGTTGAACACCACAGGCACCAATGCGCGCGAGGTCTGCGGCACCTCGCGGCAGGCTTCCGCGATCAGGCGGCAGCGCTCCTCGTGATGATCGGCGAGCTGCTTGATGCGGGTCTTCAATCCGTAGAACGGCACGCCATGGCCGGGCAGCACCAAGAGATCATAGGGCAGGGTGGTGGTGAGGCTCGCGAGCGAAGCCAGATATTCGCCAAGCGAATTCTGGTCGGGCTCGACCGCCCACACGCTGACATTCGGCGAGATCTTGCTCAGCACCTGGTCGGCGGAGAGGAACAACTTGTCGTCGGCGCAATACAGCATCACCTGGTCGAGCGCATGGCCGCCGCCGGTGATGACCTTGAAGCGCCGCGTGCCGATCACGACCTCGTCGCCATGCGAGATGCGGCGATAGGACGGCGGCAGCACCGAGACGCGCTTGAGATAATCCTGGCCGCGGCCGAGCAGCTTCTCGGTGAGCGACTCGTCCATGCCGTGGCGGCGGAAGAACAGCCGCTGCGCCTCGCGCCGCTCCTCGGTGCCGCGGTTCTGGTGATAGACCGACTGCAGATATTCCACCTGCGACATCACCAGCGGGCATTTGAACCGCTCGACGATCCAGCCCGCGAGGCCGACATGGTCGGGGTGCGAATGCGTGACGATCAGGCGCGTGATGTTGACGCCCTTCAGCGGGCCCTCGAACAGTTTGGTCCAGGCCTCGATCGTCTCCTCGTTGCCGAAGCCGGCATCGACCATCGCGTAACCGTCGCCGTCGGCGAGCAGGTAGATGTTCACATGGTTGAGGCGGAACGGCAGCTTCAGCCGCGCCCACAACACGCCGGGCCGGACCTCGACGATCTCGTCGGGGCCGGGATGCTGGTCCCAGGGATAGCGCAGGGCCTCGGCCGAGGACTGCACGGTGTCTGTCTTTGCGTTCATGCTACCGGCTTAAACCCAGCGCGGGCGGTGCGCCAGCCGAAAAAGGGCGCGGGCCGCCTGCATGGCGGTCATTCCGGGGGGCGTTTTTCCGTGCGCCGGTTGAAGCCTGCCAAAAACACCGTCATTCCGCGGCGACCGCACCGGCCCGTTTCCGGATGTTGTCCGTCCGGCCCAATGCTCACGTCTCAGCTGATCAAGCCTGAAACAGCCGCCTCGCGCCCCATTAGGGCTGTAGAGCTGTAGGATGGGTTGAGCTCTTGCGAAACCCATCTCTTTGCTCACCGCTCTCCATAATCGCCGTCGTCATCCGACAGATCGCCCGCCCAATAGGCAGGATAGTTGCCGAGCTCCACGTGACGATGAAACGACGACGGCGCCCAGTCGCGCACCCGGTCGACGAGCCCATGCTTCGCCGGATTGATGTGCACGTAGTGACATGCCGGCTGAAATCGGTTTCGTCGCGAATGGTATGCTCCCAATATCTGCGTTGCCAGATGCCCCGTTCACCCTTGGCCAAACGGCTTTGGGATATCCGCTCGTTTCGCGCCAGACGACGCGAGAAGGCGGACTTGATCAACTGCCAGCGCACCGCAAAATCGGCGTCACCCTCGGGCAGGCTCCATACGGTGTGGAGATGATCAGGCAACACCACGATAGCATCGATCGTGAACGGATGGCGCCGGTGCGTCTCGCGAAACGCTCGGCGCAACAGCTCGACACGATCCGTCAGCAACGATAGCTTCCGCTCCGCTGGGTTGACGGTGAAGAAGAAACATCCACCCGGAACGAAGTTGCGGCGGTACGCGGTCATGAGGCGACGTTACCACGAAACAAGCGCGATGGGTTTCGCATGGGCTCAACCCATCCTACGAGCTGGCAATTGCGACCAGGCGATCCGGTTCCGTCGCTGGCGCGTGACACGGCTTGAGCGGGCACACTCGATCTGGTTCAACATGACATGAGGATCGCGGCGGCCGAGACTTCGTGCGTCGCGGATGGCGACCAGCTGGTGCCGCTTGGCGCTTTCGAAAAGGCCAGCATGGCATAGTGCCACTGCTTTGCCCGACGGGTCAAAGGATATTCGCAAAAAACGAAATGACGTTGACCTGAATCGCGGCCGGCGGACGGGCGCGGCTGCTTACGAAGACGAACCCGCGCCGCATCTGCGCCGATCCTTGCTGGTCTGCTGCCTATTTGCTCGACGCGCCAAGGACCTACCCGAGTAGACCCAGCGGCGGCCCGCGGCCGCGCTTCTACTGTGCATGGGGTTGTTTTGCAGTTTTTGCGGAGCGGCGGCTTACGCCGCCCGCATGTTGTTGAGGAACGCGTCGATCTCTCCACGCAGCATGTCGGCCTCGCGGCGGAGTGCGTCCGACGCACTCAGCACCTCGGTCGCCGCAGCGCCGGCCTCGGCCGAGGCGGTGGAGACGCCGACGATGTTGCTGGAGACCTCGCTGGTGCCGCCGGCCGCATGCTGGATGTTGCGGGCGATCTCGCGGGTCGCCGCGCCCTGTTCCTCCACCGCAGCCGCAATGGTCGTGGTGACGTCGTTGATCTCGCCGATGATCCGGCCGATGCCCTGGATGGCGCCGACCGCCGAGGTCGTGACCTGCTGCATGCTGGCGATCTGGGTGCGGATCTCCTCCGTCGCCTTCGCGGTCTGGCTCGCAAGGCTCTTCACCTCGGACGCGACCACCGCAAATCCGCGGCCGGCCTCGCCCGCGCGCGCCGCCTCGATGGTGGCGTTGAGGGCGAGCAGATTGGTCTGCGATGCAATGGTCTGGATCAGGTCGACCACGACGCTGATGCGGCTTGCGCTGTCGGCAAGGCTCTGCACCGTGGCGTCGGTGGCGCCGGCCTCGTCGACCGCCTTCTTGGCGATCGCAGCCGAGGTGACGACCTGCTTGCTGATCTCCTCGATCGAGGATGACAGCTGCTCGGTGCCCGATGACACGGTCTGCACGTTGACCGAGGTCTCCTCGGCGGCGGACGCGACCGCGTTCACCAGCGCGTTGGACTGGTCGGCGGTGGTCGACATGCTCTGCGCGGTCGCCTGCATGGAATTGGCCGATTGCGCGAGATTGTCGAGCGCGGTGCGCACCGCGCCCTCGAATTCCGCGATCTTCGCCTCCATATGGGCGGCACGCTCGGCCTTGACGACGCGATCCTTGTCCTGCTCGCTCGCAAGCGAGCGGGCTTCGATCATGCTGTCGCGGAACACCGTCAGCGTTTCCTTCATCGCGCCGATCTCGTCGTTCTGACGGGAGCGGACGATCTCGGTGTCGAGATCGCCGGCGGAGAGCAGCTGCATGGCGCGCTGAAGCTCACGGATGCGGCGCAGGATGTTGCGGCCGACATAGAGCCAGACGAACAGCGCCGAGCCGATCAGCGTCAGTCCGCCCAGTGCCAGCATTGCGGTGGTGGCAAGCGAGATCTCCTGGCGCGCCTGGAAGGTCGAGGCGTTGGTCTCCTTCTGCACGCCGTCGACGAGCGCCTGCACGCTGATGCCGAGGCCGACATTGAGCTTGCGGGTCTCGTCCAGGATGGTCTGGCCATAGTCGATGGAGTCGAGCTCCTTCTGGCGGATCTTGAACACGCCGGTCTTGCCTTCGCCGAAGGCGAACAGCTTCTCCACGGCGGTGCGCACGGCCTGCATCGAGGGGATGTTCGGGAGGTCCTCGAGGTTGGACTTGACGCGGTCGCGGATCGTCTTGAATTCCTTCTCGATCGCCTCGAGCGTGTCGCTGCTGTTGGCCGAGAGTGCCGCCATCATGTCGGCGGCCATCAGATTGCCATTGGCGGAGATGGTCGAGATCTGGGCGACGGTGCGGGCAGCTTCGGTGGCATCGTCAGCCGACACTTCCGCCGAACCGAGGATCGCGTTGAGGCGCGTCTGTGCATCCAGCATCGCGGGGCCGGCGGCGCCGACGAACACGATCTGCGCCTTGCGCAGCGCTTCATATTGCTTCTCGTGCAGCGCGCCGGTGTCGAGCCGTTCGCGGGCCGCCGACACCAGGCTCTGCGTCGCTTCGTCGATGCTCTTGGCGGTGTCGCGGAGCGCGTTCGCGGTCTGCTGGTCGGCGCCGAGCTCGATGATCTCGCCGAGCTTGGCCATCGCCTGCTGCTGGATCTCCTTCACGTTCTTGGTGCGGTCGTTCAGGGCGTCATCGCTGGGAGATGCGAGCAGGCCGGGGCCTTGTGCTGCGAGCGTCGCGCTTTGCGAGGCGAGCTGAAGGCTGGCGGCGAGGCGCGGGATGTCGCGGCCGCTCAAATCCATCATGGTCGAGCCGAGATGGTTGAACACGAAGCCGGCGCCGGCTGCGATCACGAGGCCCATGCCCGCGATCACCGCGAATGCCGCAATCAGGCTGCCACGCAATCCCCATTTCGGCATTTTGAAGCGCGGCCTGAAACGGCCCAAGCTCAGACGAATCGCCATCGAAAACTCCCCCACACCCGTGATCTCTTATTTTCGCCGCGCAGTATCCCCGGCGCGGGTTAAAAAATCGCAAGTTGCACAAATGCTTGGCAGTTCCGCAGGGCGAAAAAAGAAAGGGCCGGCAGCGATGCCGGCCCTCGATAGCGAGAAGCGTTTTTCAGGCGCGATCAGTAGCGCGCGACGACCGGGCTTGCCCAGTTGAAGCGGTAATTGATGCCGGCCTTGAAGGTGTGGTCGTCGGTGGTGAAGTTGCCGGTGCCGACCAGCGGACCCGCGGTGAAGCGCGCGTCGCCGAAATTGTAATACTGGTACTCGGCCTTGGCCGACCAGCTCGGTGCGAACATGTATTCGAGACCGGCACCAATGGTGTAGCCGTTGCGGTGATCGCCAGAAATGATGAAGCCGGTCGGCACGCCGCCAACGGTCACCTTCTCATTGTTGTCGGAATAGGCGTAACCGCCCTTCACGTAGACCAGGCCGGGACCCCAGGTGTAGCCGACGCGACCGGTGATCGAACCGAGGCCGCGCTGGTCGTTGGTGTAGGCCACGCCGCCCGGGAACACCGCGCCGACATTGCCGGAGAGCCAGGAATACTGGGCTTCGGCGCCGACCACGAAGTTCGGGTTGACCTGCCAGTCCGCACCGGCCTGCAGGCCGCCGAGGAAACGGCCATTGCCGTTGTTGCCGGTCGAGAGGCCGTTGAAATTATTGTCGCTGGAGAATGCGCCGCCGACATGCGCACCGATGTAGAAGCCGGTCCAGTTGTAGATCGGCGCGGCATAGGCCGGCGCAGCCTTGTTGTAATAGGGGCGGGCGCCGAGATCGGCACCGATCGCCGGCGCAGCCGCGCTCACCACGAGCAGCGCAACGGTCGCAAACAGAATCTTCTTCATCGTCTTGAACTCCAACACTTCAGGTCCCCGGCAGGCGCGCAGTCCGCGCCGCGTTGGTTTTGCAGATAGCTTGCTTTTGATGAAAATGCTGTCACATGCGTGGCACAGCGGTGCCCAACCTAACTGATTGGGCTACAAATGATTTTCGTGCTTAATGGCGGCTTAAGAAGCGGTGAAGGAAGGCTTAACTCGCGCAGCTTGCGGTAACCTCAAGCACGCGTCCCGTTAACCAAGACGCCGCCGCACCTCGTCGCGCATCTGCGCGCGGAACGCTGCGCGCTTTGCGGGGCGGTCCTCCACGCGCACATCGTGGCGATCGAAGATGTCGAACTTCTCCAGGATCGGATAGCGCTCGCTCGCCATGGCGAGCACACGCAGCACCTTGGTCGCGGCCAGTGTCGGGCCGCTCACCTCCCAGCGCCGGATGGTGTCGGCGCCGCCCTGCTCCGGCAGCGCGCACAGTTTTGCCATGTCGGCCGCGGTGAGCTTCCGCTCAATGGCATCTGAGAGGTCGTTGCGGAGCTGCTTCAGTTCGGGGCCAGTCATGTCACTCGCGTCCAGAAAGATCAGTGCCATGCCCTAGCGCTGATTCGGGTCGATCCGAAGGCGAGGATCGCGCGGCACCGGTCCGCGCGGCGCCAGTCTCCGCGGTGCCAGTCTCCGGCACTTTCACGTGCGCACGGAGTTATGAACGTGCTCCTCTGGAAAATGGTCCGAGACATGTACAGATGCAGAGCAGGCCCTGACGAAAGGGATCGGCCATGACAAGCTTCAAATTCGCCATTGCGGCGTTCGTCACCGTCGGACTGGCGGCGGCGCCTTTCGCAGCGGAAGCAAGGAAGCACAGATCAAGCAGCCACAGCACAAGCGTGCTGGCTCCGACCTATGGCAGCTCGGGCGCGACCGCGGCACAGCCAAGGCCGTCTTACGGATCGTCGGGTCAGACGGTCGGCACCGTCACGGCGCCATCGATTGGAACATATAATTGGCCGTCGGTCGGCGTCACCAACGCGGTTCCGACCTGGAGCAACACCAATCCGAAGTGAGGCAGGCCACCATCGTCGCTGACGCCGAGCGCCATCGCGCCGGCGACGCTTGTTCCAATCAGAAGCCTTCCGCCGCGATCGGCCCTTCACGATCCGTTAAAGACTCTCTTCCTAGAATTGTTCCTGATCAGGAAACATCTTTCAATTGAATTGCGTCGACGCTCCAGCGCAACAAGGCCATCACAATGGTCCGGCTTCGCTCGTCCGTCCCGGACGTTCGGCGGCAGAACAAGATGGGAAGCGAGATGCCGGTGCCGGCCTACAATCTCGGATTGAGATTCGAAGAGATCGTTAGGGCCTCGCCTACGGCCCCCGCGTTGTTGTGTGAAGGCCGGACCCATGAGTTCCAGGCTCTCAACATCATGGCCAATCGTTTCGCGCGCTGGCTCGGCGGCCGCGGCGTCAAGGCTGGCCAGGTCGTCTGCATCGAATTGCCGAAGATCGTCGAAGCCTATGCGCTGGCGCTCGCTTGCCTCAAGATCGGTGCGCCCTACGCTTTTCTCGATGTCGCGGCGCCCACTGAGCGAGCCCGGCGGATGCTTGACCGATGCGCGCCCGTGCTGGTCGTCAGCATTCGCGAGGGTGACGGGACGCGGGTGGTGATCGGCGATGAGGCGGCGCGTACCTGGTTGCACGAAGAGCTCGCAGGCTTTGCAAGCGACGACATCCCTGAAACCAGAAGCATCACCGGCGTCGATCCGGCCTATGTGATGTTCACGTCAGGGTCGACCGGCGAACCCAAGGGTGCCGTCATCCCGCACCAGGGCGTGCTGCACCTGGTGGACTGGGCCCGATCCGACCTGCATATCGGGCCGGGCGAGCGCCTCACCAACGTCAATCCGATCTATTTCGACAATTCGGTGTTCGACATCTATGCCGGCCTTCTCAACGGCGCGGCGATTGTCGCGCTCGACGCGCTTAGGGGACGACGGCCCGCCGATCTGGTCGACGAGATCACAAGCACAGGCTGCACCTTCTTCTTCGCGGTGCCGACCCTCTTCATGTATCTCGATTCCATGAACCTGCTGACGCCGGACCGGCTGCCCGGCGTCAAGCGCTTCATGTTTGGCGGCGAAGGCTTTCCGCTCGCGCGGCTGCGCCGCTTCTTCACGGCCTTCGCCGGCCAGGCGCAGCTCATCAACTGCTACGGTCCGACCGAGACGAGCTGTATCTGCAGCCGCTTCGAGATTACCGCGGATGTGTTCGAGACCGCGGACGCGCTGCCGCCGCTGGGCCGGCTGAATCCCAATTTCAGCTATCGCGTTCTGGATGACGAGTTGAAGGTCGTGGCGCCGGGCGGCGTCGGCGAGCTGTGGCTCGGCGGTCCCTGTGTCGGGCTCGGCTACATCAACAATGCCGAGGAGACCGCACGCCGGTTTCGCCAGGATCCTGTCACCGGCGGCCATCGCTCGGTGCTGTATCGCACCGGCGATCTCGTCGAATGCGATGCGCGCACCGGTGTGTTCCGCTTTCGCGGCCGCGCCGACAACCAGGTGAAGCTGAACGGCTACCGCATCGAGCTCGAGGAGATCGATCACGCCATCGCCTCTTGTCCCGGCGTCACGCGCGCCTTGACCGTGGTGCTCAGGGACGGAGCCGGGCCGGGGCGTCTCGTCGCCGCGTATTCCGGCGCCGACGTGCGCGAGGCCGATCTGCCTGCTCATTGCAAGGCCCGCCTTCCCGGCTACATGGTTCCGGCCCGCTTCATCCGGCTCGATGCCATGCCGACCAACGCGAACGGCAAGGCGGACCGGCGTGCTGTCGCCGATTTGCTCGGGCCGGGCAGTGCCCTCGCCAAGGCATCGTGATCGGTCGGGCATCGCGTGACCCAACCCATCATCACCGAGAGCGGAGCCGCGCTGAACCCTGATCTGGCGCGGCGATCAATCGCAGCGCGCGAGGCTGCGCCTGGCCCATTGCAGCGCAAATGGCGGTCGCTGCGGGTCGTGCCCGCGATCGACCAGGACCCCGCTATCCGCGCGCTGGCGCAGACCTGGCCAGGGCGAGCCTTGCTCGTCGCCGTCTTCGCCGCGTTGCTTGCCCTGCTCGGCTCCAATGCTCTGGTTGTGCTGCCGGCCGCAGCCTGCGCCTATGCAGGGCGCTATCGTTGGCAGGTCATTCCCGCCGCCACCCTGCTGCTGCTCTGCCTCGCGGGCTTTTTCGTCGACACGGAGCTCATGGCACGCGTTGCGAGCCAGGAGGGTATTGCCGGCGTCGATCAAAGGTGGCTTGCGGCCGGCATGATCGTCGCCGTCATAACGGCCTGCACGGGCCTGCTGAAGGCCTATGGTCATCTCGTCAAGCTCACGCCGTTTCGTTGGCCGGCCCTGTTTCTCAGCGCAGGCTTCGTCGGTCTGATGCTGCTCGCGGAGACGCCGATCGCGGCGGGAATGCCGCGGTTGCTGCTCTGGTCGTTCCTTGCGACCCTTTTGCCCTATCTTTGGTTTCTCGCTTATGCCCTGAACGAGGCCGCCGCGACCAGTCCGCCGGCGGTGGGCCTGCAGCTTGGCGTGTTCCATCCGTTCTGGGGATCGACGCTGACGCCGTTCGGCAAGAGCGTATCCTATCTGCGCAAGTTCGAGGCCCGAAATGCCGAAGAACTCGCAGTCACGCAGCTCAAGGCGCTGAAGCTTCTCGTCTGGATCGTGCTGCTTCTCGCCTGCCTGAGCGCACTCAAGACTGTCGTTCACACAAACCTCGGCGTGCCCGAGTTCGACCAGGCGTTCCTGAATTTCCTGGCCGGCGCAAGCTATTCGCGTGTCCTCTGCTATGCGAGCCTGCTCGACAATTTCGCCGAGGACGTCTTGAGCATCTCGATCTGGGGCGGCATCATCGTCGCATGTGCGCGCCTGGCAGGCTTCCGGCTGCTGCGCAACACCTATCGTCCGTTGCAGGCGACGACGCTCATCGAGTTCTGGAACCGCTACTACTTCTATTACAAGGAACTCCTGGTCGATCACTTTTTCTATCCGACCTTCCTCCGATATTTCAGGACCCATCGGAAGTTGCGGATGTTCTTTGCGACTTTCGCTGCGGCCTGTCTCGGCAATCTGCTGTTTCATTTCATCCGCGACATCAGGCTTGTCGCCGAGATGGGGCTTTCGAAGGCACTGGCCGGCGAGGCCTCGCACGCATTCTACACGTTGCTTCTGGCGACCGGACTCGGGCTGTCGCAATTGCGCACCCGCACCGCACGAACGCAGCAAGGATGGCTGCGCGGCCGCGCGCTGCCCTGCGCCGGCGTCATCCTCTTCTTCTGCGCGCTGCACGTGTTCGACGCACCATTGGATCGCGAGCACTCGATCCTGCAGCGCGGTCAGTTCTTCCTCTACCTGCTGGGAGTCAACACATGAGCAACGACGTACGCTCGCGGATGCGCGGCTATATTCGGCAACGGCTGGACATGAAGGGCGACACGAACCCGCTGCGCGACGACGATTTGCTGTTCTCCAGCGGCCGGCTCGATTCGCTGGACGCGATCGAGATCGTGATGACGGTCGAAATCGACCACGGCATCAACTTTGCGGACATCAATTTCGATCTGACGCGCCTGGATTCGATCGACGCGATAGCCGATCTGATCGAACGGCACGCCGTGTCGGTCTGACAAGGTATCGAGGACGGCCGCTCAGCACAGGCGAGACGAAGGCGGCATCTGCCGCCTTCAGCGTGCGACAGTCGCAAGGCCCGAGAGCAGATAGAGCGCGACCAGCAAGGTCGCGACCGACAGCATCGTCGTGACCGAGACTGTGGCCGCGACCAGCTTCTCCTCCACCTTGTGCTCGTGCGCCAGCACGTAGACGGTTTTTGCCGTCGGCACGGCCGCGCAGATGACCGCGGCAACGGTGTAGAGCGGATTGAGATCCAATATCAAGCAGAGGCCGTAGACGATCAGCGGCATCACCACCAGCTTCACGGCCGCGAGCGCGAACGATGTCCCGAGACTGGATCGCAGGCTTTCGACCGACAGGCCGAGCCCGATGGCAAACAGCGCGCAAGGCGTGAGCGCTGCCGCGATCATGTTCAGATAGGCCGCCACAGTGACCGGAATCGGCAGGCCCGTGATGGCCCAGACGAGGCCGATGAACGTCGACAGCACCATCGGATTGAGCAGGATCTGCTTTGCGAGCCCGGCGGAATGCGCGGGGCCGTGCGCGTTCCGCTCCAGCAGGATGACCGTGATCGGAAACATCACGGTGGCGACGAATACTGTTGCCACCGCAGCGGGCAGGACGGCGGGCTGGCCGTAGATCGCATGCAGGATCGGCAGCGCCACGAAGCCCGTATTGGTCATTGCCGCCGCCATGCCGTGGATCGTGCTGCTGGCGAGATCGTGTTGGCCGCTGAAGCGGACCGCCAGGAAGACCAGTGCGAAACAGATCAGGGAGCCGCCGCCGAAGGCGAGCAGGAATCGCCATTCCAGGAGATTGCGCGCCGGCTCCTGCGCGATCGTGACGATCAGCAGCGCCGGCATCGCGACGTTGTAGGCGAAATGCACCAGCGCGTCGGCGAGCGAGCGGGAGAGATAGCCTGATGCCCCGGCGAGCCAGCCGGTGACGATGATCGCGAAGACGGGAAGAACGAGGCTGGCGACCTCCATCCGATATCCCCCTGTGCCAGGCAGCATCGCCATTTTAGCTCGGCGATGTCTGCTCGTCACGGGTCGACCGGATCGTACAACCCCAACAGGCGGTCCTGCGCTACTAAATTCCCCGGCCGTTTTGCCGACCGATCACGCAGCGCCACGCCGCGAGGCGCTCGGCGGGATGCTGGTTCATCCATTCGGCAAGTTGGGGCGCACCCATCATGCAGGACTGCATCGAGACATCAGCGAAGTCCGACGTCGTGACGATCTGCTCGTGACAATTTCCCGGGGAGGCAAGGCTGCAGAGGACGGCGATGATCTTGATCACGCGAGGTTGCCCCTGTCGCTCTGGCGCGAAACGGCTCCGCTCGACGGATCGCCCGCCGAATCAGCCGGCGGGAAGATGCTGTCGTAGATCGCGCGCGCTTCCTGGATGAGACGAAGACGCTCGCGCTCGGATTTCGAGACAAACTGAATAATCTGGCCCATGTTGGCCTCCAATAGATGTCAGATCCATCATCAGATGATGGAAATCATTCCATTCCCATGTGGGGTGCCGGCTGCATCGTTGCAGCCGTGCGGGCGGTCACGGGGGATAAAAAGCCCGTGACTGATGCGTTCCTGAGCGGACCGGGATACCGGATGGAACCGCACCTCACGCGGCGGGCGCACGTTCCTTCTGCCCCGGCACTGCGGCCAGCAGCTCGCGCGTATAGGCGTGCTCCGGCGCGGCGAACAGCTGTGCCGTCGGCTTCAGCTCGACGATGGCGCCGCGCTGCATCACCGCGATGCGGTCGCAGATTTGCGCGGCCACGCGCAAATCGTGGGTGATGAACAGCATCGAGAGCCCTAGGCGCGCCTTGAGGTCTTCGAGCAACTTGAGCACCTGCGCCTGCACCGAGACGTCGAGCGCGGAGACGGCCTCGTCGGCGACGATGATCTCGGGCTCGAGCGCGAGCGCACGGGCAATGCCGATGCGCTGGCGCTGGCCACCGGAGAATTCGTGCGGATAGCGCTCGATCGCGCCGGCGTCCAGGCCGACCATCTTGAGGAGATCGCGGGCGCGGTCGAATGCAGCCTTCGGATCAAGGCCGGCCGCGATCGGGCCGTCGGCAATGATGTGTCCGATCTTGCGGCGCGGATTGAGCGAGGCGAACGGATCCTGAAAGATCATCTGGATGCGATGGCGCTCGGTGCGCAGCGCCGTGCCCGAGAGCTGCGTCAGGTCGGTATCGCCGATCCGCACCGTGCCGCGGTCGGCCTCGATCAGCCGCATCACGAGGCGGTCCACCGAGGATTTGCCGGAACCGGACTCGCCGACGAGGCCGAGCGTCTCGCCCTTGAGGATGTTGAAGTTGACCGCGCGCGCGGCATCGACGCGACGGTCTTCGCGAAACCAGCCGCCCGAGGTGACGTAGGTCTTGTCCAGTCCGATCACCTCGACGGCCTTGGCCAGGTCGTCGAGCGGTGCGCGTTTCGGCGGATGCATCGACGGCACGGCGGCGAGCAGCGCCTTGGTGTAGTCGTGCTGCGGATCGTTGAAGACGGTCGCAGCAGGGCCTTCCTCGACGACCTTGCCATGGCGGAGCACCACGACCTGGTCGGCGATGTCCGCGACCACACCGAAATCATGGGTGATGAACATCACTGCCATGTTGCGGTTGCGCTGGAGATTGTGGATCAGCTTGAGGATCTGCGCCTGCGTGGTGACGTCGAGCGCGGTGGTCGGCTCGTCCGCGACCAGCACGGCCGGCTCGAGCGCGAGAGCCATCGCAATCATGGCGCGCTGGCGCTGGCCGCCGGAAAGCTGGTGCGGATAGGCGCGCACGATGCGGTCGGGGTCGGGTAGGCCGACTTCGCGCGCGAGCGACAACGCCTTGGCGCGTCGCTCCCTGGGCGTCAGCAGGCCGTGGGCCTCGAACATCTCCGCCATCTGGTCGCCGATCCGCATCAACGGATTGAGCGCCGTCATCGGCTCCTGGAAGATCATTGCGAGCCTGCGGCCACGCAAGTCGCGCCAGCCGTCGTCATCGAGCTTGAGCAGGTCGCGGCCTTCGAACTGGATCTCGCCTGAGGTGACCGAGACAGTATCGGGCAGCAGGCCCATCAGCGCATGCGCGCACATCGACTTGCCGGAGCCGGATTCGCCGACCACGCAGACGATCTTGCCGGGCCGCAAGTCCAGCGAGACGCCGTCGACGGCGAAGGGCCGTTCGGCGCCCTTGGGCAGGGCAATCCTGAGGTTCTTGATCGAGACGGCCGGAGGCGCGGTCATCATCAGCGTCCCTCGCGCGAGAGCCGCGGATTGAGCGCGTCGTTGAGGCCTTCGCCGATCAGGTTGAGGCCGAGCACCGAAATCAGGATGGCAACGCCGGGAAACACGGTGATCCACCAGGCCTGGCGGACCACGGTGCGGCCGGCGCCGACCATGTAGCCCCAGGAGATCAGATTGGGATCGCCGAGGCCGAGGAAGGACAGCGAGGATTCCAGCAGGATCGCGGTCGCCACCATCAACGAGGCGAGCACGATGACTGGCGACAGCGCGTTGGGCAAGATCTCGCGCAGGATGATCCAGCTATGCGACTGCCCGGTGACGATTGCGGCCTGGACATATTCGCGTGTGCGCAGCGACAGCACCTCGCCGCGGACGAGGCGCGCGACCGGTGGCCAACTCACCACGGCGATCGAGGCCACGATCGAATAGATCGAGGGTTGCAGGATCGCGACCAGAACGATCGCGAGCGCGAAGCTCGGAATGGTCTGGAAGAACTCGGTGAAGCGCATCAGGGCGTCGTCGACCTTGCCGCCGAAGTAGCCTGCCATGGCGCCGATCGGCACACCGACGATCAGCGCGGCGAGGGTGGAGACGAGGCCGACGAGCAGTGACACGCGTGCGCCAAAGATCATGCCGGCGAACACGTCGCGGCCGAGCGCGTCGGTGCCGAGCGGTACCGTCGAAAGCGTGAAGGGCGGCAGGAACGGCCGCTGCACCATGCGCCAGGGCGAGTTCGGGAATAGCAGCGGCCCGAACACCGCGACCGAGATCGCGAGCAGCAGGATGATGAACCCGATGACGCCGCTCGGGCTTCTCAGCATCGATGTCCAGAACTGTTTCATGCGGCGAATTCGATGCGGGGATCGACCAGGCGATAGACGAGGTCGGTGATGAGGTTGAAGATCAGCACCATGACCGAGCAGGTCACGAAGACGCCGAGCAGCAGGTTGTAGTCGCGCTGGAGCAGCGCGTCGTACATCAGCCGCCCGATGCCGGGCCAGGCGAACACGGTCTCGGTGATGACGGCGCCGCCGATCAGCGTGCCGGCATGCACGCCGGCGAGCGTCACCACCGGCAGCAGCGCGTTGCGCAGCACGTGGCGGCGCTGGATCACGGCATCGGAGAGGCCCTTGGCGCGCGCGGTCTTGACGAAGTCGAGCCGCTTCACCTCCAGCATCGAGGCGCGCGTCATGCGGGTGTAGGTCGCCATGAAGAACAGGCCGAGCGTCATCGCCGGCATGATCAGGTGCTTTGCGACGTCGATCACGTGGGCTGGGCCCGTGAGGTTGGCGCCGACCGTCTCGTAGCCGAAGCTCGGCAGCCAGTCGACGGTGACCGAGAACAGCAGGATGCCCATCAGCGCCACCCAGAAGATCGGCATGGCGTAGAAGATCAGCGCAAAGATGGTGATGCCGGTGTCGAGGAAGGTGCCGGCGAAGCGGGCGGCGAAGGTGCCGAAGAGAACGCCGAGGACCAGCGAGATCGCGAAGGCGGTCAGCGTGAGCAGCAGCGTCGCCGGCAACCGCTCCGCGATCAGCTTCGCCACCGGCGCTTGCTGGCGAAAGGAGAAGCCGAGGTCGAGGGTGGCGATGCCCTTGATGTAGATGAAGAGCTGCTCGGGCAGCGGCTTGTCGAGGCCGAATTTTTCCCGGAGTTGCTGCACGAAGACCTGGTCGCTGGCCCCGGCCTCGCCCGCCATCACGACCGCGGGATCGCCGGGGGCAAGCCGGATCAGGAAGAAATTGAGGACGACGATCGCGAGCAGGACGATCACGCCCTTGAGGACACGCTGGGCGACGAAGGAGAGCATCTAGATAGCGATGAGATCGGGGTGATCGCAGCCGCGACGGCGGTGCGCTCCCTCTCCCGCGTGCGGGGGAGGGCAGGGGAGGGGGTGTTTCCGCAGAGGGATTGCCAAGTGGGGAGAACCCTCACCCGCTACGCTCTTCGAGCCTAGCGACCTCTCCCGCAAGCGGGAGAGGTGAGTGGAGTTCGGAGCGCCCATCACTTGTCGAGCCATGCGTCCTTGAAGCCGTCATTGACGCCGATCCCGGTGGTGATCAGGTTCTTGACCTTGCAGCGCATGATGGTCGGGAATTGCAGCTCGAGCATCCAGGCCACCGGCACGTCCTCGACCAGGATCTTCTGCGCCTTCTCGTAGATCTCTTTCCGCTTGGAATCTGGCGTTGCCACCGCGCCGTCGGCGAACAGCTTGTCGATGTCAGGGTTGGAATAGCCCTCGACGTTGTTGAACACCTGGCCCTTGGCGATGGCGCTGGAGACGTAGTTGCGACCCACGCCGAGCGCGGGATCGCCGTACTGGTAGAGATAGGTGAAGGCGATATCGTAATCCCAGTCGCCGATCTTCTGGTTGCCGCCGGCGACGTCGGTCGAGATCGTCTCGATGTTGATGCCGACATCCATCAGGTTCTGCTTCACCGCTTCACCCCAGCGTTGCCAGGTCTCGCCATAGGCGAGCGGCAGCAGGCGGATCTTCTCCCCCTTGTAGCCGGCTTCCTTCAGCAGGGCCTTGGCCTTGGCCGGATCGTAAGGATATTTCGGTACGTCGTCGGTGTAGTACTTGATGGTCGAGGCCGAGGGACCCGTCGCAACCTTGCCGAGGCCGTTCCAGATCACGTCCTTGGCGAAGTCGCGGTCGATCGCGTACATGATCGCCTGCCGCACCCGCTTGTCGGCGAGCGGGCCCTGACGGTTGTTGAGCCACAGCCAGGCCAGCGGCGAGAAGAACTCCCAGCCGGCGCCGGAGACGCAAGTATCCTTCAGCTTAGACAGCCGCGGCACGTCGAAATTCTCGACCGAGCCGCCGGGCAGCACGTCGACCTTGCCGGTCTCGTAGGCCACCGAGCGCGCGGCGGCGTCGGGGATGATCTGCCAGTAGATCTCGTCGATATAGGGCTTGCCCTTCTCATAATAGTTCGGGTTCTTGACCAGGCGGATGAACGAGCCCTTCTGCCATTCCTTGAACATGAACGGGCCGGTGCCCACAGGCGCGTTGTTGTAGGGGTTGGTCTTCCAGTCGGTGCCTTCATAGAGATGCTTCGGCACCATCGGCATCGAGCCGACCTCGAAGATGCCGAGGAACGGGCCGAACGGTTGCTTCAGCGTGAAGACGACGGTGGTGTCGTCGGGCGCCTCGACCTTGTCGACCTGCGCGAGGTTGTTGCGGGCGCGCGCATGGGTCTGCTTCAGCATCTCGATCGAGAACAGCACGTCGGCCGAGGTAAAGGGCTTGCCGTCATGCCAAGTGACGCCCTTGCGGAGCTTGAAGGTGTAGGTCTTGGCGTCTTCGCTGACGCTCCAGCTCTCGGCGAGCTCGGGAAGCGGCTCGAGCTTGGGGCTGTAGCGCAACAGGCCCTCAAAGATGTTGCCTGACACCATCTGGGTCGGACCGTTCTGGATCATCGCCAGCATCAGGCCGGGCGGCTCGGGCTGGATCACCGCGTTGATGACGCCTCCGGTCTTCGGTTCCTGCGCCAGCGCCGAGGCCGTGAGCCCGCAAGCGAGGAGGAGACCAAGCAACACTTGTTTCGACATGTCGTATCTTTCTCAAGCGCGACCGGCCGCAAGCGCTTTGCGACGTCCTCGCGCGCGAAGCGACGGCCGACCCATCCCAGTCCCCATCCGGGCGCGAGGCTCACACGGTCCCGTTCCGTGCCGCAAGATGAAAGTCTCGACAGTGTCAGCACAAAAAATGTACAGCGCGTCCTGTTTTCGCTTGATTCATTGTCGTGTCACGGAGACAAGTCGGCATGGACAACGCCACACGCTCCGAACGATCCCGCAATGCTGCACTCGAAGCAGCCATCGCGATCATCGCGCGCGACGGACCTGGCCGGCTGACGCTCGATGCGATCGCGCGCGAGAGCGGGCTCAGCAAGGGCGGCGTGATGCATCAGTTCCGCACCAAGGAAGCGGTGCTGAAGGCGCTGCTCGAGCGGCAGATGGCGCATTTCGAGGAGTTCTCGACCGCCTACATGGCGAAGGTGAGCAAGAGCTCGGCAAATCCCGAGCTCGCCACCCAGCTCGCCACGGTGCACGAAGCCGCGAGCTCGCCGAATTCGGCTGCGCTGGCCCTGGTCGCAGCCATGGTCGAGAACCCCGGCCTGATGTCTCTGCCGCGTGAGCGCGAGATGAAGCGGGTCGCGGCCATCAGGGCCGAGGCTGCCGATCCGGATCTGGCGCTGCTACGCTGGGCCGCGGCGAGGGGCCTGCTGCTGAGCGGCCTGTTCGGCATGTCGCCGCTGAGCAAGGCCGAGCACGATCGCCTGTTCGCACGTCTGCTTGACGACAAGCAGTGGAGCGGTCTCGAACGGCCGGCCGCAACGCGCCCCGCCAAATCTGCGGCGAAAGCCGCAGCTCCGCGCAAGCGCACTTGATTCACTGTTAACGGATTCCATCTGGTCGCTGCCCAAAGTCGCGCCTGCGGCCAAATGCGCCACGCCGTCATTTTTGCACTTTACAAACCAACTGGTCGGTTTTATAAATCGAAACACTGAGACGGCCCAAGGCATCCGACACGGCCCCGGACGATGCCTTGAGCCGACAAAGGTGAGCCCCGCAGCCGCGTCTGGTCCCGCACGCGGCTGCGGTCGCACCTGCCCCTGGAAGAGTCGCAACAGGAGTTTCTGGAATGGATCGCTCGATCGCCTTGCGCGGTCTGGGAACGCTGATGCTTGGCGCCGCCGTGGCCGGCTGCGCCTCGATCGCGCCCGTGCCTTATTCCGAGATGGCGTCCTCGGCCTACATGGCTCCCGACAAGTCGGATGCTTCGGGCCGCGTGCCCTACCGCTATTCCACGTCAGTCGACTGGCGTGCCTATCATAAAGTGATCCTCGAACCCGTCATCGTCTATCGCGGCAGGGATCACCAGTTCGGCGACATGTCCGACAAGGACAAGGCGATACTCGCCGCCACCATGCAGACCCGCTTCGCTGAGCGGCTGCGCGGCCGCTTCACGCTGGTGCGCGAGCGCGGACCGGAGACGCTGCGGATCAGGCTGACGCTGACCGGCGCCGTCACCAACACGCCGGTGCTCGGCACGCTCTCCCGCTTCGACATGGCGGGCGCGGTCTACAACGGCGTGCAGGCCGCGCGCGACGGCGAAGGCACCCTGACCGGATCGGTGATCTACGGCGTCGAGATCTTCGATGCTTCGACCGCGCGGCTGCTGTTGGCCTACGTCACCAAGCAATACCCCGGCGCCTACGACATCAAGGCCAGCGTCGGCGCGCTTGCCGCGGCCGATGCCGGCATCGACAAGGGCGCCGATGCACTGATGGCGCAACTGAACTGACGCCGCAATCCTCTCAACGAAAGCTGCCGCCGATGAATTTCCTGCTTCGCTTCGTGCTGCGTGTGGCCATCACCGTCGTGATGATGATCTTCGGCGATCGCGCTGGCGCCGCCACGCCTGTTGACCCCAGCGGCACCTGGCTGGTCGAGGACGGCCGCGCCCGCGTCAGGCTGGAGCGCTGCGGTCCCGCGCGCGACCGGATCTGCGGTTTCATCGTCTGGATGAAGGAGCCGGCCGACAAACGCGGCCAGCCCTATCGCGACAAGGAAAACCCTGATGCCGACAAGCGCGCCCGCGTGCTGCTCGGCCATCAGCTGATCATGGGCCTGCAGGCGACGTCCGATGGACGCTTCGCCGGCGACATCTACAACGCCGAGGACGGCAAGTCCTATTCGGTGTCGCTGTGGCGCGAATCGGCCGATCGATTGAAGCTTAAGGGATGCCTGATCAAGCTGCTCTGCCAGACCCAGACCTGGCAGCAGACCCTCGACGTACAGCCCGGCCAGCTCGTCGGTCTCACCGGCGATCTCAATGGCCCACGGGCCGACAAGGAATGGGCGCAGGTGCCGCCGCCGAGGCCGGTGCAGGCGAAGGTGAAGTAGGACGTGCTGCCTCACCTCAGTCCCGCGCGCCGAAATCCTTCCAGATAATGCTCGCGATCCGCATCGTTCGCCCAGGGCAGCTGCGTCGCGATCCAGTCCAGGGAGATATTGGGCTGGGTCCGGCGGAGTTCGCCCAGCGCCATGACCGCCAGTGCGCTGTCGCCGGTCATGCCGGCGGAGACGGCGAGCACGCGATAGGCGCCAGTGAGATCGCCGCGGTGGCGGATCGCCTCGCGCGCCAGTGCAATGGCCTCGTCATAGTGCCGCTCGGTGAAGCGCGCATAGCCAGCGATGCCGTAATAGATCGCCAGCGACGGATCGCGCGGTGAGAGCCTGATCGCCTTCTTCGCCGCCTCGAACGAGTCGGATGATCGCCCGGCATAGGAAAGCGCGAGAGCGTAGTAACCCTGCGCCAGCGAGAAGTTGGGATTGAGCGCGAGCGCCTGTTCGAACTCGGACAGCGCGTCCGCAAGGCGGCTGGTCGAGAAGCAGACGCTGCCGAGTGCGGCATGGGCCCAGGCATTCTCGTGGTCGCAGCGCATCGCGGCAAGCGCGGCGTCCTCCGCGATCGGCGCGGTGGTGGCAAGCTCTGCCCAGCCCAGATGCACGCCGAACATGTGGCTTGCCGCCAGCACCGCCAAGGCCTGGCCGTAATCCGGATCGATCGCGATCGCGCGCTCGAGCAGTTTCTGCGCAGCGGCGTGGTCCTGCGGCGTGATCCGCCAGTAATGCGACAGCGCCTGCATGAGGAGGTCCCAGGCATCCAGGCTCGCCGGCGGTTTCCGATGCGTGCGAAAGCTCTCCGCGGCGTGGATCTGCGGCTCGATCGCCGCGACGATCCGTTCGGTGATCTCGTCCTGCACGGCAAAAACGTCAACGAGCTCACGGTCGTAACGCTCGGCCCAGAGATGGCCTCCGGTGGAGGCGTCGTTGAGTTGCGCGGTGATGCGGACGCGGTTGTCGACCTTGCGTACACTGCCCTCGACGATGTAGCGAACGCCGAGCTCTTCGGCGATCTGTTTGATGTGAACTGCGCGTCCCTTGTAGGTAAAGGACGAGTTGCGCGCGATCACGATGAACCACCGCTGCTTCGACAACGCGGTGAGGATGTCCTCGCTGATACCGTCGCCGAAATAATCCTGGACGGGGTCGCCGCTCATGTTCTCGAAGGCGAGCACGGCGATGCCCGGCCGTTCGGTCGCGACCCGCGCGGAACTGGGCACCGCCTCGGCCAGTGGCAGCCTGGTTGCCACCTCTTCCCGGACGTCACCTACGAAGCGAAACCCTTTGCGCGGGATCGTCTTGATTAGCCGCTGCGTTGCGCCGTCGTCTCCCAGCGCCTTGCGTGCGGCATTGATCCGGCTGTTCAGCGCGGAATCCGAGACGATGCGATTGCTCCAGATCTGGCTGATCAGATCGTCCTTGCTGACGACGCGGGCGCGCTCCGCGACAAGGTAAAGCAGGAGATCGAACACCTGCGGCTGCAGCGGCACGGTGGTCCCGGCGCAGGTCAGTTCGCGCAGGTCGCCGTCGAGCACGTTGTTTTCAAAGAGAAATCGCACGTTTCTGTCGTCTCAAGTAAAAATCAAAGTTGTCTCAGGCAAAAATCAACCATCCGCGAAAGTCTTCGCGCGTCCGCTCCGGCATTGTGCAGAGACCAAACAGCGCCGATGCCTCGGCACAACGGAGCTTTCTATGACCCAACTCGATCATCAGATTCATTCCATAGGCCCGGAGGTTGCGGGCTCCCGTATTTTCAAGTTCATCGCATTTCTTTACGGAATTGCGGCGTATCTGGTTTTTTTCGTTACGATTGTCTACGCGATCGGCTTTGTGATGGGGCTTGTGGTACCGAAGACCATCGATACCGGAGCCGACACGCCGGCCGCTGAGGCCGTGATCATCAATCTGCTGCTGATGGCGCTGTTCGCCGTTCAACATAGCGTGATGGCACGCCAGCGTTTCAAGGCGTGGTGGACGCAATTCGTCCCCAAGCCGGTCGAGCGCTCGACCTACGTGCTGCTTGCGAGCCTGTCATTGCTCCTCCTGTTCTGGCAGTGGCGGCCGTTGCCGTCGATCGTATGGAACGTCGCCAGTCCCGATCTTGCCGTGACGCTGGTCACGCTGTCGTTCGCAGGCTGGATCCTCGTGTTCACCTCAACCTTCATCATCAATCATTTCGAATTGTTCGGATTGCATCAGGTAACCAACCATCTCGTCGGCAAGCAGGCCGAGCCGCCGCGGTTTAAGACGCCGCTGCTCTACAAATTCGTCCGTCATCCGATCTATCTCGGTTTCATCATAGCCTTCTGGGCGGCACCGACCATGACCGCTGGCCATCTGCTGTTTGCGGCCGTGACCACGGCCTACATCTTCGTCGGCATCGCGCTGGAGGAGCACGATCTCGTCGACCTCTTCGGCGACGAATACCGGCAATACAAACAACGGGTGTCGATGCTTATTCCCTGGCGCCGATCAATCTAGCGGTCGCATGCTCCGCCATGCGTCCGCCGAACGGAGGATGCGTGGCGGGCCTTCATTTGTAACCCGAGAATTTCTATCCCAAGAATTCTGTCACAAGCCATCTCAGGAGGAACCAAGATGAAACATGTCGGACACTGCTTCTGCGGCGCGGTCACGATCGAGGTCACGGGCGAGCCGGCCGCGATGGGTTATTGCCATTGCCGCTCATGCCGCTCCTGGTCGGGCGGGCCGGTGAACGCCTTCAGCCTGTGGAAGCCGGAAGCCGTGCGCATCACCGAAGGTGCACAGAATGTCGAAACCTTCGCCAAAACGCCGCTGAGCCAGCGCAAATATTGCAAGAAGTGCGGCGGTCATCTGATGACCAACCACCCACCGCTCGATCTGATCGACGTCTTCACGGCGACCATCCCGACGCTCGCCTTCGCTCCGGGCGTCCACGTCAACTATTCCGAGACGGTGCTGCCGATGCGCGACGGGCTGCCCAAGCTGAAGGATTTTCCCGCCGAGTTCGGCGGCAGCGGCGAGATGATGCAGGAGTAAGAGAACTGCGCTTCACGCAAGCTCTCTCCCCGCAAGCGGGGAGAGAGCTTCACTACCTCATCCCCGCGCGCCGAAATCCTTCCAGATAACGCGTGCGGTCCTCTTCGCGCAGCATCGGCAGCTCCCGCGTGATCCAAGCGAGCGAGATGCCGGGCTGCGCGCGGCGCAAGCCTTCCAGCGCGGAGGTGGCCAGTCGCGGATCGCCCGACATGCCGGCGGCCGCCGTCAGCACGCGGTGCGCGCCGACGAAATCGGCCCGCTGCCGCATTGATTCCCGCGCCATTTGCATGGCGTCCTCGTAGTTGCGGCCGATGAACTGGGCATAGGCCGCAACACCGCAATAGATTGCCGCCAGCGGATCGCGCGGGCTGAGCTGCAGCGCGCGGCGCGCCGCGGCATCGCCGTCCTGCCATCGTCCGGCATAACACAGCGTAACGCCGTAGAAGGCGTGCGCCATCGCGAAATTCGGATTGAGCGTCAGCGTCAGCTCGAACTCCGCAAGCGCGTCGTCGAAACGGCGGCGGAATAGATAGGTATAGGCCAGGCCGTGATGGGCCCAGGCATCGTCGCGATCGGCCTCCACTGCGGCAAGCGCTGCCGCTTCCGCGACCGGGACGGTTCCGGCCATATCGGCCCAACCCATATGCGCGCCAAAAATGTGGCTGGTCGCGAGCAGGCCCAGCGCCTTGCCGTAGGCGGGGTCGATCGCGATTGCCTGCTCGAGCAGCCTCTGCGCCGATGCATTGTCCTCGCGCGTGATGCGCCAGTAATGCGACAGCGCGCGCATCACGAAGTCCCAGGCATCGAGACTGCCCGGCGGCTTCTGCTGCGCGCGAAAATTTTCCGCGGCGTAAAGCTGCGGCTCGATCGCGGCGACGATGGCGTCGGTGATCTCATCCTGCACGGCAAAGATATCGGCAAGCTCGCGGTCGTAGCGCTCGGCCCAGAGATGACCGCCGGTCGAGACATCGTTGAGCTGGGCAGAGATGCGGACGCGACCGCCGCTTCGTCGCACGCTGCCCTCGAGCACGTAGCGCACGCCGAGCTCGCGCGCGACCTCGTTGAGATGCACGGCCCGTCCCTTGTAGACGAAGGATGAATTGCGGGCGACGACGAAGAACCAGCGCAGTTTCGACAGCGCGGTGATAATGTCTTCGCTGATGCCGTCGGAGTAATAGTCCTGCTCGCGGTCACCGCTCATATTTGTGAAGGGCAGCACGGCAATGGCCGGACGATCGGGTAACACTGGCGTCGCGTACGACGCCGTGACGCTGCCCCGCGGTTCCACCGTCGCACCTCGGGACTTGGTCTCGACGTTGCCGACGAAGCGAAAGCCCTTTCGCGCAATGGTGCGGATCAGCGACTGGTTTGCGCCACTGTCGCCGATCGCCTTGCGCGCGGCATTGATCCGGCTGGCCAAGGTCGATTCGGAGACGCTGCGGCCGTGCCAGATCTTGTCGATCAACTCGTCTTTGCTGACGACCCGGTCGCGGTTCTCCATGAGGTGGACCACGAGGTCGAAAACTTGCGGTTCCACGGAAACGGGAACCTGCTCGCGGCTCAGTTCGCGCAGGTCGGTGTCAAGAAGGTGGTCCCGGAACAGAAACTGCACGTAGAAAACTCGGAGCTCACGGCGACTTCAATAATGAATCAAGATGGATTTCGACTTGAAGTCTGTGAGTCCGCTGAGAGGTCAACACGGTTCACCGCAGCTTCCGGATGGCTGCTATGCCATTCGCGCGGGGGAATACAACCTGAAATAGATTGTGGCCGTCTCGGTCAGATTGTCGCGGTATCGGGTCGATGCGAATGCGCCGGGTCGATCTGGCCGGGCGTCGATTGCGTCGCGCGACAAGTTTAGACAGGAGGAGAGACCACGACTTCCTTCATTGCGAGCGCAGCGAAGCAATCGAAATGCCTCCGCGGAGGCAGTCTGAATTGCTTCATCGCATCTACGCAAAATTGCTACGCAATTTTGTCGCGAGCTCCTCGCAATGACGGTTTTGAGGCCGTGGTGTGTAATCGTAGCCTTCGCCAGGACGACGCCCCGGAGCTGACATCGAACATGTGTCGAACGGTGAATGCTCATTGCCGAACGCTGCGGCGCGCGTAAGCTGTCCTTCATGCATAACAGCAGCCGCAAAGAACGCCCATGCCCGCCCTTCCTCCTTCGACTACCGTGCTCGACTCCATGCTCTTCCGCGATGCCTTCGGCACGCCTCAAATGCGCGAGGTGTTTTCCGACGTCGCGCTGGTCGCACGCTACGCCGAGGTCGAGGTGGCGCTGGCGAAGGCGGAGGCGCGATGCGGTGTGATTCCGCAGGAGGCCGCCGACCAGATCGCGGCGCGGACCGACGTCGCTGCGCTCGACTTCGATCTCTTGCGGCAGGAGACCGACATCGTCGGCTATCCGATCCTGCCTTTGGTGCATCAGATGGTGAAGCAGTGCGGCGAGTCCGGCCGCTACGTGCATTGGGGCGCGACCACGCAGGACATCATGGATACGGCCGTGGTGCTGCAGCTGCGGGCCGCATTCGAGATCATCGAACGCGATATCGCCGAGCTGCGAAAGATCCTTGCGGACCTCTCGCGGCGCCATCGCGATACGCCGATGGCCGGCCGCACCCATCTGCAGCAGGCGCTGCCGGTGACCTTCGGCTACAAGACCGCGATCTGGCTTGCGATGTTCGACCGCCATGCCGAGCGTCTTGCTCAACTGAAGCCGCGCGTCCTCGTCGGCCAGTTCGCCGGTGCGGCCGGTACGCTGGCTTCGCTCGGCGACAAGGGCTTCGAGGTGCAGGAGGCGCTTTGCGCCGAGCTCAAGCTCGGTGTTCCCGTCTCCACCTGGCATGTCGCGCGCGACGGTTTTGCGGAAGCCGTGAATTTCCTCGCGCTCGTCACCGGCTCGCTCGGCAAGATCGCACTGGACATCATGATCATGGCCTCGACCGAATTCGCCGAAGTCTATGAGCCCTTCGTCAAGGGGCGCGGCGCCTCCTCGACCATGCCGCAGAAGCGCAACCCGATCTCGTCGGAGCTGATGCTTGCCGCAAGCAAGGCGGTGCGCCAGCAGGCGGGGCTCATGCTGGACGCCATGGTGCAGGATTTCGAGCGCGCCACAGGTCCCTGGCACGCCGAATGGATGGCGATTCCCGAGAGCTTCGTGCTGACCGCAGGCGCCCTGCACCAGGCGAAGTTCGCGCTCGCCGGCCTCATCGTGGACGAGGCCAAGATGAACGACAACCTCGCCCTTAGTCGCGGTCTGATTGTGGCCGAAGCGGTCATGATGGGGCTGGCGCCGCAGATGGGACGGCAAGATGCACACGACGTGGTCTACGACGCCTGCCGGCTGGCCAATGAGAAGGGTCTGACCCTTGCGGACGCGCTTTCGTCCGATCCTCGCGTCGCGGTCAGTATAGATCGTGCCACAATCGAGGCCCTCACTTCACCGAAAAATTACCTCGGCCTTGCGCCTGAAATGGTCGACCGGGTGCTGAGATCGGCAACGCGTTGAAAACCAAGATGCGTGAAACTGCGTATCTTTCAGGCCTCGCAAGGCGCTCGCACACTTGTGTCCCGTGATGCTAGACTTAGATTGAACTGTAGATTCCGACAGAGGGCCCGGCATGACCGATCAACGCAATTCCGCCACGTCCATCGATCCCGTGAAACTCGACCGGCTGGCCGAGGTGGCGGTGAAGGTGGGACTGGGCTTGCGGCCGGGACAGGATCTTCTTTTGACGGCGCCGGCGATCGCGCTGCCGCTGGTGCGACGAATCGCCGTCCACGCCTATAAGGCCGGTGCCGGTATCGTGACGCCGATCCTCTCCGACGAGGAGATGACGCTGGCGCGCTACCGCTACGGCCAGGACAACAGCTTCGATCGCGCCGCCAACTGGCTCTACGAAGGCATGGCCAAGGCGTTCTCGGACAACACCGCGCGGCTCGCCATTGTCGGCGACAATCCGATGCTGTTGTCGGGCGAGGACGCTTCCAAGGTCGCGCGCGCCAGCAAGGCCAATTCCATTGCCTATCAGCCGGCGCTGGAAAAGATCGTCAATTTCGACACCAACTGGAACATCATTGCCTATCCGACCGCAGCGTGGGCCAAGCTGGTGTTTCCGGACGATCTGGAAGATGTTGCGATCGGCAAGCTTGCGGAGGCGATCTTCGCGGCGTCCCGCGTCGATCGCGAAGATGCGCCGGCCAATTGGGCGAGCCACAATGCGGTGCTGCGGGAGCGCACCAACTGGCTCAACGGCCAGCGCTTCCGCGCGCTGCAGTACTCCGGGCCGGGCACCGACCTCACCATCGGGCTGGCCGACGGCCACGAATGGGAAGGCGGCGCTTCGCTCGCCAAGAACGGCATCAGCTGCAACGCCAACATTCCGACCGAAGAGGTTTTCACCACGCCGCATTGCCGGCGGGTCTATGGCCATGTCGTGAGCTCGAAGCCGCTGTCCTACCAGGGCACGCTGATCGACAACATCGCTGTGCGCTTCGAGGACGGCAAGATCGTCGATGCCAAGGCCTCGCGCGGCGCCGAGGTGCTGAACAAGGTGCTCGACACCGACGAGGGTGCACGTCGGCTCGGCGAGGTGGCGCTGGTGCCGCATTCCTCGCCGATCTCTCAGAGCGGTCTGTTGTTCTACAACACCCTGTTCGATGAGAACGCGGCATCCCACATCGCGCTCGGCCAGTGCTATTCGAAGTGCTTCATCAACGGCGCGCAGCTCACGCCGCAGCAGATCGCCGCGCAGGGCGGCAACCAGAGCCTGATCCATATCGACTGGATGATCGGCTCGGCCGAGACCGATATCGACGGCATCCTGGCCGACGGCAGCAAGGTCCCGGTGTTCCGCAAGGGCGAGTGGGCGAAGTAACTGACGTCATGCCGGAGGAGCTCTTCGCCTCTCCCCAACGGCGAGAGGTAAACAACTCCGCGACGGCCTACCTTAGGCTTTGCCTGATCGGGTCGCTCACGCCGCCGCGTTGCGCAGCATCGGGTTGTTGTCGATGTTGAAGCGGTTGAACAGTGTCGTGAACGGGCTGCCGTCGGTGGCCCGCACGATGGCGTCGGATGCCGCGACCGCGTCGTAGAGCGCGCCGACCGGATCGTTCGCCTCCGGCAGATCGAGACGCCCCCGGATTTCCTCTCTCGCCTCGTTGACGTCGTCCTCGTCGTCGAGTGTCGCTTCAAGAGCATCCGCTGCGCGCCGCATCTCCTGGAGATCGCCGCCTGCGGAGAATTTGAGAATGTCGAGCCAGTAGGGACGGTCGACGACCAGCTGGATGAACGCCTCGAAGCTTTCGGCGATGATACCCGCGCGTCCCTCCGATGAGACGTAGAGGACATGGTGCGACGGCAGCAGCACAAAGGCGCCGCCCGAGGCGTCAATTCCGATCTGCCGGGGGCTTTCGACGCCGTCGATGGTGAACCAGGGCTCTTCGTCCGGCGCGAACGAGACATCAAGGCTGCCGAGCCAGGCGACGACCTCGCCCTGGGCTGTCAGAACCTCCGGAGTCAGGGGCATCGATGGGCTCCTTTTCGATCTTTCCGCGCACTTTGTCGCACCCCGGAAAAAACGGGTTCATGTGCACGAATTTGCAGGCGAATCGCGACGTTAACAGGTTCGCATCTGCAACTTGCGGTGGATTGTCGGTGCCTGCGTAAGGAAGAATTAAAAGCCGGCTATTAGCGTTCCCAACATCTTTGGAAACAATCCGGGATTAAGCCCGGTTAATCATATTGTACCTCCTGGGGAAGCAGATGTCGCGGGCATTGATTGAAATCGGTAGTTGCAACGTGGATCTGGAGCTGCGGCCGATCGAGCCCGCCTGGATCATCGAAGGCAACCCGGTCTCGCGCTCGCACATCCTCTCGACCAGCTCGGACGGCACCTCCTCGACCATCATCTGGTCCTGCACCGAAGGCCGCTTCAACTGGTACTATGATTTCGACGAGACGATCATGATCCTGGAAGGATCGATCGTGCTCGAAAGCGACGGCATGCCGCCGAAGCGCTACGGCGTCGGCGACGTCATCTTCTTCCGCGACGGCGCGCATGCCAAATGGCATGTCGAAGGCCACGTCAAGAAGATCGCCTTCTGCCGCAAGACCAACCCGGCCGCGATCGGCTTCATGATCCGCGTCGTCAACAAGCTGAAGCGGATGTTCCTTTCTGCCGGCGAGCGCCGGCCCGCGACCCTTATGGGTGCCGGCTAGACCTCATTTACGGACGCTTCCCAGCGACCACGACGGAAGAGGGGACGGGACCAACATCCCGGCCCCTTTTTCGCGTCATGACGGCAGTTCGAGCCGGTAAAAGTCGGTCGCGGTCTGCGAGAACAGCGCCGTCTTGTCCGCCTCGCTCATCGGTGCCGCAATGCGCTTGAAAGCGTTGAAGATCACCTGATAGCTGCACTGGCCTTTATCGGGCGGGAAATTGCTTTCGAACATCGCCCGCTTCGGCCCGAACGCCTCGATGCAGGTCTCGACATAAGGCTTCCACGCCGCCGCAAGCTCCTCCGATGACGGCGGCCGCTCGCGCAGATGGAAGTCGTAGCCGAGCAGGCACATCGCGAGCCCGCCAAGCTTCACCACCACGTTTTCGCAGCGAGCGATCTCCTGGATCGAGGCGCGCCACTCCGGAAACACCTCTTCCCGCCGTCCGGCAAAGCGGCCGACCCCGGCCGGTCCGCCGCAATGGTCGAGCACGATTTTGGTGTCGGGGAAGGCGCGCGCGAGCTCGGTGAGCTCGCCGATCTGCGGATGAAACAGCCAGGCATCGAAGCTGAGGTTCAGTGGCGCAAGGCAGGCAAAGCCCTTGCGAAAGGTCGGATCCTGCAAAAGCCCCTTCGGCCGGTTCGCATACATGCCGGCGACGACGGGGTCCTGGTCCCAGGCCGAGGAATGCCTGATGCCGCGGAAGCGGCCGTTGCCCGCAGCGATCTCCGCCTCGAGCACAGGCCTCGCCGCATCGCCGAGCAGCAGATTCACATGGCTGACGATGCCGGCGCAGATCGCCCCCTTGCCGTAACCGCCGCTCGCGCTCATCGCCGCGACGCCGTTGGCGAACTCGACCTCGCCGACGGGCCGGAACGCCTCGGGTCCGTGTGCGCGGTACATCGAGCGGCAGTCGACATAGACGGTGGCGACGACGTTGTGGCCACTGGCGATGTCGGCCGCCATCTCCTCGATCAGATAGCGATGGCCGCGATTCCAGAGATGATGATGCGGATCGACGATCGGCCTGAGAGGATCGATGATCTCTTCCTGATGTTGCGCGAGCCAGTCCTCGCGCGGTTCGACGAAGAGCCCGCTGGTGTTGGCGGGCAGACCGCTTGCAGCCATCGACATTCGCTCCCTCCAGTTTTTTATGGCGGGAGCCTAGCACCTCATTTGTCTGCGCAGCAGCGCGCCCTGTGCAACCGCGCCCTCCGTGACGAGCGCAGCAACGTGCCGATCAGCCCTTACGCCGCGTCGCCCTCACATCGACCACCAGCCGCCAATCGGGTGCCGCCCCTGGCTTGACCTCGCCGAGCCAGTGGAAGGAGTCCGCGGTGATCTCGGTAAAACTCCAGCGCGTGAGGTCGCCGGCTTCGGTCGTGCCCTCCTGCACGATGTCTTCGCCGCGGGGGCGGCCGATCTGCTGGCGGAACACACAGCGCCCGGGATCGAACCAGGAAATCCGCCACGCGGAAATGCTGGGATCGTAGACCCGCAACGTCGTGCCGTACCAATTGCCGGCGACCGGAAAGGCGGGGCCATCAGCGGGGCGCGGGATGAGCCAGACGTCCTGCACGGCGCGTCCTTCCAGCACCCAGCCGAAATGAATCTCGCCGGGCGCGATGTGCTTCGTTCCATCAGCGCCATGGGCCGTGATCTCGGCGTCCCAATCGCCGACGAAGCGGCCATAGAGCTGAAGCGCAGCCGCATGCTCCGGATGGGGTCCATCCGCGTGGAGTAATCTTGCAAAGTCGGTCATGTCGATCTCCTGATGCCCAGGAGATCAGCACGACCGGCCGAGAGCCGACTTGGAGAAAATTGCCGTCAGACCCCGTCGAGGATGATCACCGTCGGCGTCCCAGGCAGCGTATCCCGCGAGATGCGCAGGGAACGCTCGGTGCGGCGGTCGATCTCGAACTGCTTGCCGATGCGTTGCATGAACTCGTCGAGCGGGGTGGCGAAGCGGTGCATCGGCAACACCACCGAAGCGCGCAGGCGTTTGGTGATCTCGGAGACACCATCGAGCGACATGGTGTAGGTGCCGTCGATCGGCACCATCACGATGTCGAGCCGCCCGATCTGGGCGAAGTGGCTGTCGTCGAGCTTGTGGTGGAGATGTCCGAGATGGCCGATGCAGAGACCGGCGACCTCGAAGATGAAGATCGAATTGCCGTCGCGGATCATGTCGGTGCCGGAATCGTCGCCAAAATAGCGGCGGATGTCGGTGGTGACATTGCGGATGAACGTATCGCCGATCCGCTCCGAAATGACGGCCGGCTTGCCGTCCTCGCCCCAGCCATGCAGCACATGGGGAATGCGCTTGTCCGGATTGAGCGAATAGTGCGTGCTGTGCGCGCGGTTCATGGTGACGACATCAGGAAGCCGGCCGACCTGATAGGCGCCGCTGTAATCCGTCGCGATGCGCACGCCGCCCGGCGTGTCGATGAAATAGGTGGAGTGACCGGCATAGGTGATCTCGACCTCCGCCGCGGCAGCCGCCTGCCGGAACGCAACAGGTATGGCGCGAGGCGCAGCGTTCGCCATCGCCAGGCATTCGCTGCGCTGAGGCGGCTGCTGGGCGAGGGCAGGTGAGAGACATGCGCTCAACAGCGCAAATGCCGCCGAAATCAATCGCCGCATGAATGCGTCCCCGATCACATCGAAGGAAAGTCTAGCGTGCAATCCGGCGTGTCGCCAATGGACTGCGATCAACAGCGCGTCAGTGTCGCACCGTCACTCCCGCCTTTACGCGCGCTTCGGGCTGAACTTCCAGGTCATCGCGACCAGGCCCGCGGTGATCAGGCCGCTGACGATGCCGGCGGTCGGCAACGTCAGCAGCAACGCGGCGGTGGCGGCCCAGCCGATCGAGGAGAAGGCTTCGGCGAAGGTCGCAAGCCGCGACGAGGTCTGGCGGCGGCGGAACTGACTGCGCCGGGCCTGGACACGGAACCAGAGCTGGATCGCGGTGGCGGAGGCCGCGCTGACGATGATGATGGCGGCCGTGATCGCAGCCTGGAATGGCGAGGCGAAAACCAGTGCCGCGACCAATGGGCTGAAGATGACGGCGATCGCGATCAGCACCACCTCGATCTTGGCGCGGATGACGCTGGAAGGCGTCAGGGGCGCGGTCGCGACCAGGTCAGGCGCGTCCTCGCCCGAGATCGTCAGCCAGGCGAGCCCGCCCGCGAGCTGTCCCGCCGCCATCACGATCACAGGCGTGATCAGCGTCAGCGCCGCGGAACTGTCGCCAAAGCTGCGCCACAGCAGCAGCGCCGGCGGCACCAGATAGAGCAGCTGCATCAGGGTCTGCGAGATCAACCAGGGATCGCGACAGAGCAGCACGAATTCCTTGCGCCGCAGCGCCTGCTGCCGCGATCCGCCGCGGAACGGACGTTCCTTCGCGCGTTTGCGGCTGGATGTGCCATAGGCGGCGGCGTCGATCGCGGTGTCGGCGAAGCGGCCCGAGAACATCGCCATCACGCATCCGAGCAGCAGCAGCCCGAGGGCGAGCAGCAGCAGCAGCGCCTCGACGTCGCCCATGGTGGCCCGCGCCGGCCACCACCAGATGCTGTCGATGTCGGGCGCGTGCGCGGCGAGGGTGCCTGAGGTCAGGATGGTGAAGCGCGACAGCGTGCCATAGGAGATGATCGCGGCGACCTGGAGCGCGATCACGAAGCCCGCGCCGATGATCGCAGCCAGGATCTGGGCGACGAAGCGCGTCCGCGCAGGACCGATCAGGCGAAACAGCAGAATGGTGACGGCAATCGCGATCGCCGCCGCCGACAGGCCCATCGCGATGACCACGCCGAAGGCGGCAAGCCAGCGCGCGCCGCCGCCGATCAACAGCACGTCGATGAACGGCGTCGAGAACAGCAGCGCCATCACCGTGACGGTGAGCGCGATCGCGGCGATGCGCACCGAGAACAGATTGGCGAGCGTTGCCGGCGAGGACATGATGAGATCGAGATCGGCGCGGGCGTAAAACACCCGCGTCACCGATTCGATCGCCTGCGACAGCATCAAGGTCCAGGCAAGAAAGATCGTCGCCGAGATCACGATCAGCGAGGATTTGTCGAGCGGCAATTGCAGATTGGCAAAGCGGCCGATCACGGCCCAGGCCGGCACATGCAGCAATGCGGCGAAGAACAGGAGGCCGATCACGGCAGCGCGGGCGCGCCGGCGCCGGCCCCCCGTCATCATGGCGAACCATTCGCGCCAGGCGAGCCTGAGCTCGTGACGGGCAAACCAGGAGAGCGCGGTCGCCGAGCTCATGCGGCGTCCTGGAGCGTCACCAATGCGATGAAGAGATCTTCGAGGCTGGTGTCGGCATGGCCGTTCTGCTGGCGCAGCTCGGTGAGCGTGCCCTCGGCGACGAGGCGGCCCGCGGCGATCACGCCGATGCGGTCGGCCATCCGCTCGGCGACCTCGAGAATATGCGTCGTCATGATCACGGTGCAGCCGGCGCGGACGCGCATCCCGAGCAGACCCTTCACATGGCGGGCCGAGACGGCGTCGAGGCCGGTCAGCGGCTCGTCGAGAATGATGAGGCGCGGATCGTGCACCAGCGCGCCGGCGAGCGCGACCTTCTGGCGCATGCCCTTGGAGAAACCTTCGCAGCGTTCGTGCCGGTGCGGCGCGAGCCCGAGCGAGCTCACCAATTCCTCGGCGACCGGTTTCGAGACCGAGGGCGCGATGCCCCATAGGCCGGCGACGAATTCGAGATATTCGAGCGGGGTGAGCTTGTCATAGATCATGGGCTCGTCCGAGACCCATGCCATCACTTGCTTGGCCGCGACGGGATTCGCGAGCGCGTCGATGCCGAAGATCGAGACGCCGCCGTCATCGGGCCTGAGCAGGCCGGCAACCATGCGCAACGTGGTGGTCTTGCCCGCGCCATTGGGGCCGACCAGCGCATAGAATTCGCCGGCATGGATGGTGAGATCGAGGCTATCGACCGCCAGGCGGTCAAAACGCTTCGTTAACCCTCGGACTTCCAGCGCCGAGCTGTCCGGCTTCATGACGGCCACACTAACAGGTTTTGCATCGTCGCGACCATGACCCGAACATGTTTCGGCCTCGTGAATCGCGCTGCCGCAAATGCGGTCACCTGCAAATGGGAGCCTAGAGCATGATCCGGAAAAGTGTGAGCGGTTTTCCGAAAAGATCATGCTCAAACAAAGAGCTAAAGCGCGATGACGATTCAAGCCGATCTCATCGCGCTTTAGGGGCGATCCGTAAAGAGTGCCTATGATCCCCCGCCTGCGGTGCCTGAATTCACCGGCGCCAGCTCATCTTCGCGGCAACGCCAGCCGTCGGTGGCTTTCACGAAGGCAAAGGTGCGCTGGATCCGCAGCCGGCGCGTGACATTGAAAGCGGCTGCGGAGCGTTCCCTGTTGGCGGCGCCGGGTTGCGGGCGGCCGGTGCCGGCGTCCCAGCAGGTGCCGGTGCAGCTGGACGCGACCTTGCTGCAGGTGGCGAAGGGCGCCAGCACGACCATCTCGATCTCGCCGGTGACTTGCGCCTCCCCGTCATTCACCTGGCTGTCGAGCGCGTAGACGCGGTTGATGCGGAGGAAACTGCCGCACGAATTGGCGGCGTGGATGCGCGCGGCGCAGAAATCGACGGCGTCGGTGTCGGGCTCCCTGGCCGCGACCTGCCGGCCGAACACCTTTTTCGGATCGCCCTTGGCGGCCGCGATCTCGTCGGTCTTGCGCTTCAGATAGTCGGCGAGACAATCTTCCGCGGTGCCGAGCTCCTCGAGCGGCACGTTCTCCTTGCCGACCAGATTGCACTTGCGGTCGCGCTCGCGCGTCCAGCGGCCATATTCCGCAAAGGCAAAGCGCGCCGCGGTCGGATCAAGCTTGCCGATCAGCGCGAGCACCTGGCTGTTGAGCTCGGTCTCGGCGAGCGCCAGCGACGGGTCCGCGCAGATCAGCGCGCCGGCGGCGGTGTTGGCGGCGAGGCAGTCGAAATCCGGATCCCGCACGATCGCCGCGCGATCCTCGGTCACCTTGAGCAGGCAGGCCTTGACGCGGTCGAAATCGTCGTTCCGGACCGCCGTCTGGCCGACGATGCCGCAGCCGAGATTGCGCTGGCGGATCCAGATCGCGTTTTCCTCGATCGCGGGCAGGCGATCGGGCAGGCGGGCGAGCCGCGCCTCGACCGCGCCGGAGAGCTTCTCGGCGGCAGCAGAGAGCTCGGCATCACCGCAGAACATTTGATTGCCGGGATCGCGGATCTGCTGGCAATTGTTCTGGACGAACTGGGGCAGCCTGTCGGCGATGGAGCGGTCGGCTGTGCCGGATTGCGCCAGACCCGGTGCCGCCGGTAACGCCAGCAGCGCCAGTACAGTCAACCCAATGAACCGCATTCCAAATGTCCTCAGCATGGCTGGAACCATGCTAGCAGTTCCAGGCTGCGTGATGGAATGGGGGCGGACGGTTTACCTGAACGCGGTCTGCAAGATGGATCAATGCGCCTCGGTCGACACGCGCTGGCTGTCGACGCCCGCGAACCGCACGGGTTCGCCGACATATCTCAGCACGGCGGACTGGTAGAGCACGAACAGCGGCTGGTAGTTGCGCGCGTCATCGTCCTCGACCATCGCCATGCGGCGGTTATCCAGCATCAGCCAGTGACCGTCGAGCCTCGCGGAGGCAACCGCATGCCCTTCGCCGTTCCTGATGTCGCGCACCACGACGAGGCGGAGGTCCTCGGCGGCGACACCGGCAAGCCGCAGCGCGGCGAGCTTGGCGATGGCGTAATCCTCGCAATCGCCGGCGCCGCGCTGGAAGGTCTCGATCGGCGAGCTCCAGATGTCTTCGGCACCGTCGCTTTCGGCGCGGATGGCAAGGTTGATGGCGCGGTTGGTCTCGCCCAGCAGCGCGCGGCCGTCGCGAGTGCGGGCCTCGTCGACGATGGCGAGCAGCTTCAGCGCCGCGGGCGATGCGCAATTGTCGCGGTCGCCGTCGCACAGCGCCAGCTGCACCATGTCGTCGTCGAGCTTCTCCTTCAGCCCGAGCCATTTCTGCCGTAGGCCTCCGCTGGAAATGGCGAAGGCGAACACGCCGAACGGCTCGGCAGATTTGCGCACGAGCGCGCCTGCACCCGGCGACAGCAAATTGGCGGCGCGAAGATCGGCGGCCGATCCGAGCAGGATCAATCCGCACAGCACAAGGATAGCGCGCCAGGCGCGCGAGCGAGCAGCGGTCTCCATCTGACATCCCCTTATCCGGCTTCGCCAGGTCCCCCTCGACCTGAACGTGCCGGGCTTGTTGCTTTCGCGGAGATAGTGCGAGACGGGCCGTTTTGTTCTGCTTAACGCGCGCGGCAGGGGGCCTACTAGCGTGGGGCAGGTTGAACCGCCCCTTCCCGGACTCCGTAAAATTTTAAGGGCCGAGGGGAGGGAGCAAGGCCTTTGCCGCCGCGAAATCGACTGGATTGCAGTCAGAAGTTGTGAGGCGGCCGATTCTGCGTCTATGGCTAATGACCAGCTATTTCACGGGTTCTGTTAGCTGGGTCACAGATTTAGCTCCGTATTTGCCGCAGTATGGCCCGGGGTACTACGAAGAAAAGATGACACAAGTATCCGGTGGATGGTTAATACAGCGGAATACGTGATCTAGTGGAATATGGACTTGAGCGGGCGACGATTTACGTGAAATCTCTGTGAGTTTTACTTTGGTTTATCTTTGGATGTCGCCGTAGGCATAGGCTTCCGCCGCCAAGTGATACGAAATCACACAAGCAATAGATGGTTTCGCTAAGGACTTGGTAATGCTATGCAAGCTTAGGCGATCGATACTTACTTAGATTTTAACCCTTTTCACGGTGCCCGGTTGAATTACGCTGGCAAATTTGACGCCGCGCTCACCTTGGATGGCCAGGGTTCCCGCTCGCCCGCCTCCGACCATGTCGATTCCTTTACCGCCAAAGCCCATGGCCATGTGCCTGATGGCGCCGTCGTCATTGCCGACCCCAATCTGATCTTCCACGGCGAGTTCAAGCGCACCGGCAGCGATCTCGTGCTGTCTCACGACGGCCACGACTTCGTCGTTCACGATTATTTCAGGGGCGACAAGCGCGCGGCGATCGCCTCGCCCGACGGCGCCCATCTCACCGGCGACATCGTCAGCGCGCTCACCGGCTACGTCCAGGTCGCGCAGGCCGCGCCCGGTGCCGCCGCCGCGGCCCAGGTCATCGGTCACGTCACCAAGCTGACCGGCAGCGCGACCGTGGTCCGCAACGGCGTCTCGGTCATCCTCAACAACGGCGACAACGTCGAGAAGGGCGACGTGGTCTCGACCGGCTCGGATTCGACGCTCGGCATCACCTTCATCGACGGCACCGTGTTCGGCCTGTCCTCGAACGCGCGGATGGTGCTGAACGAGATGGTCTACGACCCCAACGGGTCGAACAATTCCTCGCTGCTCAGCCTGGTCGCGGGCACCATCACCTTCGTCGCCGGCGAGACCGCCAAGCACGGCGACATGAAGATCGACACGCCGGTCGCCACCATGGGCATCCGCGGCACGGCGGTGCTGACCGAGATCAATTTCGTCGTTCCCGCCGGCGGCGGCGATCCGCAGCCGCAGGCGAACTTCCAGGTGCTGGTCGAGCCGAACGGCACCACCGGCTCCTACATCCTGTTCGACAAGCTGACGCTGCTGCCGATCGCGACGGTCAACCAGGCCGGCCAGATGATCCAGATCAGCGGCGGCAACGTCTCGATCACCAATGCGCTGTTGTCGCCTGACGTGCAGAAGCTGATCACGGACGTGTTCACGCTGAAGTTCACCGACAACAACACCAACACCAAGCTCACCCAGAACTTCACCGACACCATCACGCAGGACGGCAACACCGTCCTGATCAAGACGCCGGACGGCACGATCGCGCAGGCGACCTTCACCCCCACCGTCAACGGCAGTGCCGGCGGTTCGGCGCAGGGTGGCGGAAACCAGGGAGCCGACCGTATTCCCGGCGCGCCCTTTGCGAGCGTCCTCGATGGCAACGGCAATGTGGTGACCGCGTTCACCACGGGTGAGCACGCGAACGCGACCGGCGACCGCGCCGACAACACCGGCGACGCCGTGCCTGCCGACATCATCGTCTTCAAGATCAACTTCGTCGACCAGAACCTGGGAGACCGGCCGACGGTATCGGTGGACGTCGATCCATCAAAATTCATCTACGCGGATTCCGCGCATCACGACGTCACCGCCTCGCTCAGTGCTCTCCAGAAGCAGGATATTGCGGCGACGCAGATCAAGATCAGTGTCGTCGCCGACGGCGGCAACAACAACAACGGTTCGGCGACCCTAACTTACTCGATCCCCGACCACGCCTTCGACTTCCTCGCCGACGGCGAAACGCTGACGCTGACCTACATCGTCAGCGTCAACAACAATTTCTCGGTCCAGCCCGAAACCAGGCAGATCCCGATCACCATCACGATCACCGGCAGCAACGACAAGCCGGTGATTACGACTGGCGTCCCGACCATCACCTTCTCGGGTGGCACCAGCGTGCCGGGCGGCCCGCTCACCACCAGCGTTCCGACCACCGGCACCCTGACCTTCACGGATGTCGACCTCACGGACACCCATACCGCATCCGTGGCGCTGACCAGCGCGAGCCTGCCGGACGGCACCACCGTGCCGCCGGGCCCGCTTGCCGCGTTCCAGAACGCCATGTCGGTTGCGATCGCGAGCGGCCTCGATTCAACCGGCACCGGCACGGGTACCATCAACTGGTCGTTGGCCGATCTGCCCGTCTACCTCGCCGACTTCATCCCCAAGGGCGAAGTGCTGACGCTGGTCTACACCGTGACGGTCGCTGACGAGCATAACGCGACCTCGACGCAGACCATCACCGTCACGATCAAAGGCACGGATGCCCCGGCGGTGGTCTGGATCGCGACGAACCAGCCCTCGGGCGGTTTCTGGAAGGATGCCGCGAACTGGGAAACCGGCACGGTCCCGACCAGCAACGATGACGTCATCGTCATCACCGATCAGCTGCACGGGCTGACGCCGTCCTATCCGGTCACGATCGACGTCGCGGCATTCGGCAAGTCGCTGACGATGGATGATTACGACACGACGGTGCACCACACGGCGCCGCAGGTGATCAACCACGGCACGTTGACGCTCGGGGGCAAGCTCACGCTCAACGCCGATGCCAAGTTCACCAATGCGGCAGACGGCTCCGTTTTCGTCGGCGGTGCGATCGATGTCGAGACGATCACCAGGCCAAAGACCAATGTGGTCGTCCCCAATACCGCCGCGATCAGCAATGCGGGCACGCTCACGCTGGCCGCGGGCGGTGTGATCGACACCGCGACGACCATTGTCAATTCCGGCACCATCGACCTTTCCGGCGGCACGCTGACGCTGGATACAGGCATTGCCAATGCCGGCGGTACCGTCCAGGTCGGCTCCCTCGCGACGCTGGTCGCCAACGCCGTGACGATCGACGGCGGCACGGTCAAGGTTTCAGGCACGCTGGAGCTGGACGGCGCCACGCTGATCGAGAATGGCACGCTGAACAATTCCGGCGCGGTCAACGTCAAGGGTGCGGTCGAGTTCGCGAGCGAAACGGTTGCCAACAACGCCGGCGGCCTCATCGAAGTATTTGCAAATGACACGCTAACGATCGACAAGGGCTCGATCGTCAACAATGCCGGCGATGTCAAGGTCGATGGCAGCAGCAAGCTGACCATCAACGGTGCAACGATCGACGGCGGCGCGAGCGCCGTCCTCCTCGAACCGCCGGTGGTTATCTTAGGCGAGAGCGACAGCACAGACGGCACGCTCATCTTCACGTCAGGTCCAACTGTCGGCACCGTCACGAACAACAACGAGATCGACCTGACCGGAAACGCCGTGCTCAGCAACGGCAAGCTGACGAACAACGGCACCCTCGACGTTACCGGCACCGGCAATGCCCTTGATAATGAGACGGTCGCCAACGCCTCCACCGGCACGATCGAGGTGCTGGCCAATGGAGTGCTGACGGTCGATCACGGCTCGATCGTCACCAACACCGGCAACGTCACCGTCGATGCGACCGGCAAGCTGACCGTCAACGGCGCCACGATCACCGGCGCCGGCACGGTCACGGACAACAGC